>OHAI01002754.1_pt1 | contig 12547 bp, 10 predicted proteins | sample 1577091 | NCBI WGS metagenome assembly OHAI01 (sample SAMEA3541548, study PRJEB24748) | human gut metagenome | biome: human gut; feature: human-associated habitat; material: faeces | place: China | collected 2012
GGCTGGGAATTTTATATGAATTATGGAGAAATAAAAAAATATGATATAGCAGATGGTCCGGGAGTTCGAGTGACATTGTTTGTCTCAGGATGTCGTCATCACTGTAAAGGTTGTTTTAATGCAGAAACATGGGATTTCCATTATGGGAATCCGTACACTGAGAAGACTGAAAAAGAAATTTTGGATGCATTGAATCATCCATACATTGCAGGACTTACACTTCTTGGCGGAGAACCATTTGAACCGGAGAATCAAAGAGAACTTGTAAAGCTCTTAAAAAAAGTCCGGGAAATGTATCCAAAGAAGAATATCTGGAGTTATTCCGGGTATGTATATGACAAAGATCTGATACCAGGTGGAAGAGCCTATACAGAAGTCACGGATGAGATGTTGTCTTATATAGATGTACTGGTAGATGGTCCGTTTGTAGAAGATTTGAAGGATATTACCTTACAGTTTCGAGGAAGCAGTAATCAGAGAATTTTAAATCTTCGTGAAATGAAATTATAATACAAGAGCAGATGCGAATTATAGAATATATAGTTTGTGTCTGTTCTTTTTTTGAGAGAAGCTATGATATCAGATGAAAGATAAGAGGAGGAAATGTATATGTTAAAGAAAAAATTTGACTGGAAGGAATTAGGGATTGATCTTCTGGTGGATTTGGCAGCAGGAATGCTTGGTGCGGTTGGAATTTATAATTTTGCGCTGAATGCGAATTTTCCGGTAGCAGGATTTTCCGGAATTGCAATCATACTGTATCATCTGTTTAAGATTCCAGTTGGTGCAGGAATGATACTTCTGAATATCCCGGTCACCATTTTCTGTTACAAATATCTTGGAAAAACATTTTTCCTAAAGTCAGTAAAGACAACTCTGATCTGGTCCGTACTGACAGACTATGTGGCACCGATGCTTCCAGTGTATAATGGAAACAGGCTTTTGGCTGCACTTTGTATGGGTGTATTATGCGGAATCGGATTTGCGCTGATTTTTATGCGAGGTTCCTCTACCGGAGGACAGGATTTTATCAGTATGTCCATCAAGAAAGCAAAACCACACATGACACTCGGTATGATCACATTCGGTTTGGATATCTGTACGATTATCCTTGGAAGTGCACTGGTATTCAAAGAAGTTGACGGACTGATTTATGGAATTCTTGTGACATATCTTATGGCGACGGTTATGGATCGTATTATGTATGGAATAGATGAAGGTAAGATGACATTGATTGTAACAAAGCAAGGAAAAGAGGTGGCAGAACAGATTGATGAATATGCAGGCCGTGGTTCAACGATTCTGGAAGGTGTAGGAAGCTATAGTGGTGAAAAAAAAGACGTGGTCATGTGTGCATGCAATAACAAGCAGATGTATACGATAAAAAGAATGGTAAAAGAGATAGATCCGAAAGCATTTACGATCATTATGGAATCCAATGAAGTTGTCGGAGAAGGATTTAAGCAGGAATAGCAAAGAAATTTTTACTAAAACGGTATGGAGAGAGAACGAGAACAGAATTGAATAAGAAACGGTGACAATCATCAGAAGTGCCAGCAGGCACATTCTGAGATTGTATGCGGTCGCCAAGGTCTAGAGCAAGCTCAGACTTTGGCTCGTCGCTAACGCAAATAAAAGATAGAAAAAATTCAGTATTTATTGAATATTTTTTGAGTTTAGTTCATCTAAAATCAGGTTGGCATCGTAATCAGATCCCTGTTGAAGCGCAATGTCATAAATAGGTTGGATAATATCCAATGGTTCCAGGAGAGATTCAGCAATTTGATTGACAGAATACTGTAATTCAATTCGTTTAATAACTTGCTTGATTAAATGGAGTCGTTCGCCTTCAATTCGACCGGCACGTTCGCCTTCGATTCGTCCCTCAAGCCGTCCTTCTTCGCGACTGACTCGCCTCGTCTCCTGAACATCGTAAGCCTGAAAATTATCAAACATCATACTGAATTTCCTCCTTGTGGTCTGGTCTGTAACCTCATAAACTTCTTCATCAGGTACATTTAGTTTATGAAGAAGAACGGCAATTACTTTTCCAATAATTTTTAACAGATAATCTGGGGTATCTTCTGTAAGATGTTCCGTGTATTCTTTAGGAATATCTTTTAAATCATGAAATTCTGAGGAACTCTGAAGCTGGTTAATGAGAAAGATTAAAGAAAGCTCATCATTCTTTTCAATCAGGTTCTGCTTGGAATATTGGTTTAACGGAATGACCAGGTAATTGAAACTTGGTATATAATCTCCCAAGACGTCACTCAAAAAGACGCGCTCCTTAAAGTTCAACGGTGCAGACCATGTGCTGGTTCCTTCGTAATATACGATAGGCAGGATTGGCGGATAAAGAAAAGATTTGGATTTTGTGATACCTTTATGTAGCTTTTCCTGCTGCGTGGCATAATCTGTCCAGATAAATACGATATAACGGAGTATCCGGAAGGACATGTCAAAATCATTTTCCGATTGATGTTCGATGAGTGCAATCAGATAGATTTCAGAATCTCCTATGCGAATTTTATTCACGGTATCTGAGTCTCTGGATTCCTGAAATAAAGGAAGAAAATGAGACGAAACATTTTCAATATCCTCGGGCTTAATCTCCTTAAAAAGAGGAATGTCCGTATATCCTTTTAAGAACTGGGCACAGAGTACCGGGTCTCCGAATACAATTTTAGCGGCGTTGCCTTTTGTGTGAGTATTATGTACCCCATTTGAAGTTGTCGTGTTGTTTGTTTCCATAGGTCTCCTCTCTGGGCAAATGCGATATGGAGACTTTCTGAATACATTCTAACATTTTGAGTATAAAAAGACAATGCAAAAAAGCATATGAGAGAAAATATAATTAAATTCAGAAGTACCGTATCATTTGTCCGGTGAAACTGCAACGATACCAGCGCCAGGAATCACTAGAAGTTGCGGTTGGCGAGTAACTTTATCAAAAATCTAAGTGAATTCTTTGCTGAAAAAGCAAATGAAATTCAGAAATGAAATCTTGGCTAAGGATTTCCATGGGCGTTTTTGAAACATAATGAAAATTTTGTGCCCGAAATTTGATGTAGATGTAGTGTAACATAATAACGTAATTAAATGCAATAGAAAATTTAAAATAAGTATGCAATAATTAGTACTTTCCTCTAAGCACTTTTATGATACAATAAATATGCTGATGTCAACAGAGAGCTAATATTATTTACCAGTTTCTCAGAAAAATCAGCTATCGAATAATTACGAAATGAGGCTTTTACTATGTCATTTGAAAAAGCAAAAAAATATTTACAAGAAAAAGGTTACGAAGACCATATCATTGAACTGGAAGATTCCAGTGCAACAGTACAGCTTGCGGCAGAGGCACTTGGAGTAGAACCTGGCATGATTGCGAAGACATTATCTTTTCTGGTCAGTGATACACCGATTCTGATTCTAGCAGAGGGTACTGCAAGGGTAGACAATCATAAGTATAAAGATACTTTTCACACAAAGGCAAAGATGATTCCGTTTGATGATGTGGAAGATTTTATCGGACATGCTCCGGGCGGTGTATGCCCATTTGGCATCAAAGAAGGAATCCCTGTTTATCTGGATGAATCTCTGAAAAAATTCGATACAGTCTATCCGGCGGCAGGTAATGATCACAGTGCAGTTAGACTTACAATCGCAGAACTTGAAGCGGTCGCAGGTGCAGAAAAATGGGTTGATGTCTGCAAAGAATAATACTGATATGATTCGCGGGATAATCTACAGATATCATAAATAGAGATACCTCAATATTATATTGTTTTTAAGGAGTATATATATTATGAACGTATATGAACGATTATTGAAATATGTGGTGATCCGTACACCAAGCAATGAGGAAAGTGATACAACACCTTCCTCCCAGTGTCAATTTGACCTGGCAAATGTTTTAAAAAAGGAAATGAAAGATTTGGGAATCTGCAATGTAATATTGACAGATTCATGCTTCCTTTATGGGAAAATTCCGGCAACGCCAGGATATGAAAACGCACCTGCAATTGGTTTTATTGCACATATGGACACGGTTTCTGATTATTGTGATCATGATATAAAACCAATGATTACAGAAAAGTATGACGGAGAAGCACTGGCTCTTGGAGAAAGTGGAGTTACCTTAAGTCCTGAAATGTTTCCGCATCTTAAGAACTTAAAAGGACGAACATTGATTACCAGTGATGGAACGACAATTCTTGGTGCCGATGATAAAGCCGGGATTGCAGAGATTCTTACATTGATTGAAAGATTAAATGAAGAAAATATTCCACACGGTCCACTTTGTGTTGCATTTACACCGGATGAAGAGACCGGAACCGGTGCTGCACATTTTGATATTGATAAGTTCGGTGCGGATTTTGCATACACACTTGACGGTGACACTGAAAATGAGATCCAGTATGAGAATTTTAATGCATGCAGTGCTTCTATAGAATTTCATGGTGTCAGTGTACACCCGGGATCATCCAAAGATACGATGGTTAACGCCAGTCTTGTTGCCATGGAATTCGATTCTATGCTTCCAAAGGGCGAGACTCCTCGTGATACAGAAGGCTATGAGGGATTTTATCATTTGCTGAGTATGGAAGGCGAATGTGCACTTGCAAAGCTTCATTACATCATCCGAGACCATGATGCAGAAAAGTTTGAGCAACGCAAGAAAATAATGAAGCAGATTGCAGATGACCTAAATCAAAAATGGGGAGACGGAACTGTTATTCTAACATTAAAAGATCAATACCGTAATATGAGTGAGATCATTGCACAGCATATGCATCTGATTGATAATGCAAAGAAAGCATGTGAGAAAGTCGGACTTACACCGCAGTGTCTGCCAATACGAGGCGGTACAGATGGATGCCAGCTTAGTTTCCGTGGACTTCCTTGTCCGAATCTTGGAACAGGTGGTCATGCATATCATGGACCTTATGAGCATATCACAGTTGAAGGTATGGAAAAAGCCGTTGACATGATAACAGAATTGGTGAAAATATATAGCACGCAATGTAAATAGAAGAATTTATTGCAATTCGTTGCTTTTCGCCAAAAGAATGTTATATAATAAAATATAAATATTTTTCTATTTGACTGAAACAGGAGAGAATGTTTATTTTCAAAAAATGTGAAGATGTAAAATATTGAAAATATGATCAGGAGGCATAGAGAATGAAATTAACAAAGTTATTGGAGCGTCTGGATTACAAGGTGGTCACAGGCAGTGATAATATAGAGATTACAGAACTTGTCAATGATTCCAGAAAGGTCGTACCGGGCAGTGTGTTTGTGTGTATCAGTGGTGCTGTCTCGGATGGTCATCAGTATGTAAAAGATGTAGCAGAAAGAGGTGCTGCAGCGGTTATTGTGGAAAAAGATGTGGAAGTGCCAGAGGGATTGACAGTTATCAAAGTAGAAAATACAAGATACGCACTGGCACTTATGTCAGCAGCCTACTTCGGATATCCGGCTGAAAAGCTTAAGACCATTGGAATTACCGGTACCAAGGGTAAGACGACAACAACTTATATGGTAAAAGCTATTCTGGAGGAAGTAGGACACAAAGTCGGATTGATTGGTACGATTGAGGCAATCATCGGAGATAAGACCATTCCATCTAATAATACAACACCGGAGTCTTACACGATTCAGAAGTATTTTGCACAGATGGTGGAAGCTGGATGTGACTGTGTGGTTATGGAGGTTTCTTCACAGGGACTGATGCTTCACAGAACCGCAGGGATTATGTTTGATATCGGAATCTTCACAAATCTTGGAGAAGACCATATTGGACCGAATGAGCATAAAGATTTTGAGGACTATAAGCGCTGTAAAGGACTTCTGTTCAAACAGTGCAAAGTTGGAATTGGAAATGTAGATGACAAGTGGTTTGAAGATGTATTTAAAGGTGCAACCTGCGAAATTGAGACATTTGGATTTGGGGAGAAGGCAGATCTTCGTGCAATCGATGTGAAGCACATCTCAAGACCGGGATATCTTGGAGTTTGGTACCATGTGACAGGACTGATGGACTTTGATGTGGAAATCGACATTCCTGGAGAATTCAGTGTGTACAATTCACTGACAGCTATTGCAGTATGCAGACATTTTAATGTACCGGTCGAGAAAATCAAAGATGCACTGAAAGTCGCAAAGGTCAAAGGCCGTATTGAGATGGTCAAGGTATCCGATGATTTTACACTTATGATTGACTATGCACATAATGCTATGGCACTGGAAAGCTTGTTACACACACTTCGTGATTACAATCCGGGACGTATTGTGACGGTATTTGGCTGTGGCGGAAACCGTTCTAAAACAAGACGTTATGAGATGGGAGAGGTATCCGGAAAACTGTCTGATTTTACAATCATTACTTCAGATAACCCGAGATTCGAAGAGCCACAGGCAATTATTGATGATATCATCGTGGGTATGAAAAAGACAGATGGAAAATATATCGACATCTGTGACCGTAAAGAGGCAATCCGTTATGCCATCGAGCATGGACGTCCGGGTGATGTCATTGTGCTGGCTGGAAAGGGACATGAGACATATCAGGAAATCAAAGGCGTGAAATATGACATGGATGAGAGAGTCCTGATTAAAGAAGTATTGGAAGAACTTAAAGGAGAGTAATGTTCGCTGATATTATTATTGATATTACGCATGAAAAATTAGATAAAGTGTTTCAGTATCGCATCCCCCCAGAACTTGAGGGGGTGCTTCAAGTTGGAATGGAAGTTGTAGTTCCATTTGGCAAAGGGAATAAAGAAACTCATGGATATGTGATAGGATTTTCTGAAAAAGCAGATTACGACCTCGCAAAAATTAAAGAAGTTCTTTGTATTGAAGAAAACCATCAGGAAATCGAGTCAAAACTTATTGCTCTAGCTGCATGGATCCGAGAATACTATGGTGGAACTATGATCCAGGCATTGAAGACGGTACTTCCTATTAAGAAAAAAGAGCGGATCCAGCACAAACGCAAGGTGAAGCTTCTTTTAAATGAAGAGGAAGGAAAGAAGCAGTTAGATATTTATCTGCACAAGAAGCAAAAGGCAAGAGCAAGGCTTTTGGCAGGGCTGTTAGATCAGCCGCAGCAGGACTATGAGCTCATTACAAAGAAGTTAAATGTCACACTTTCGGTCATTCGTTCTCTGGAAGAGCAGGGAGTATTGGAGATTCAGGAAGAAGAGAATTTCCGTAATCCGATACACTACCAGAAAAAAGATTTCGGTCCACTTACACATACACCAGAACAACAGCAGGCAATCGACACATTCTGGAAAGATTACAGTCAGAGACATTACGGAACATATCTGCTTTATGGCGTAACCGGAAGTGGGAAGACGGAAGTTTATATTGAGATGATCAGTCGGGTGGTCAGTCAGGGAAAACAGGCAATTATGCTGATTCCGGAGATTGCGCTGACTTATCAGACGGTGATGCGCTTCTATGCCAGATTTGGAAACCGGGTGTCGATTTTGAATTCCAGACTTTCCCAGGGAGAGCGTTCTGATCAGATGGAGCGTGTCAGACGTGGAGAAGTGGATGTGATGATTGGACCTAGATCTGCGCTTTTTACACCATTTTCCAATCTGGGACTAATCGTGATTGATGAAGAGCATGAACCTACTTATAAAAGTGAGCAGGTGCCAAGATATCATGCAAGGGAGACTGCAATACGCCGTGCACAGATTGAACAGGCAAGTGTCGTACTTGGTTCAGCAACACCTTCTGTGGAAGCATTTTCCTGGTGCCAGGGCGGAAGCTGCACGATGCTGGAATTAAAGAACCGTGCTACCAGGCAAGTGATGCCAAAGGTATACACGGTCGATATGCGGGAAGAATTAAAGAATGGAAACCGCAGTATTTTAAGTGACAGACTGACAGAACTTATGGAAAAGTGTTTAAGTGAGCACCACCAGATGATGCTTTTCCTCAATCGGCGTGGATATGCGGGGTTCGTCTCTTGCAGGTCCTGCGGATATGTAGTAAAATGTCCTCATTGTGATGTTTCGCTCTCAGAGCACAGAGGAGGCAGGCTCATCTGTCATTACTGTGGGCATGAGGAGAGGATGATCAAAACTTGTCCGTCCTGTGGCTCACCTTATATTGGTGGATTCCGCATGGGAACGCAGCAGGTAGAGGATCTGGTAAAGAAGCGCTTTCCACAGGCAAGAGTCCTGCGTATGGATCTGGATACGACAAAGAATAAAGACGGGCATGAGAAGATTCTGTCAGCGTTTGCAAACGAAGAAGCAGATATTCTGATCGGGACGCAGATGATTGTGAAAGGTCATGATTTTCCTGGGGTAACACTGGTTGGAATTCTGGCGGCAGATATGTCACTGTATGGGGACGATTACCGTTCCGGAGAACGTACATTTCAACTTCTTGTGCAGGCTGCAGGCCGTGCCGGGAGAGGGAATCTTCCGGGAGAGGTTGTGATTCAGACATACAGTCCAGAGCATTATAGTATTGTAAATGCCGCAAAGCAGGATTATGAAAGTTTTTATGAAGAAGAAATCAGTTACCGGAGACTTATGGGATATCCACCGGCCGCCGGGCTGATGGCAATTTATGCCTCAGGGGCAGACGAGGCACTTCTTACGAAAGCTTCAGGATACCTGAAAGATTTTGCAGTGCGGGCAGCAGGAGAGGCACCGATGGCAGTCATTGGACCAGCAAGTCCAGGCATAGGAAAAATCAATGATATTTACCGTAAGGTCATCTATTTGAAAAGTGAAGATGAAAGAATCCTGATGGCGGTGAAGGATCGGATGGAACAATACATTGAGATCAATCGGGGCTTTCAGTCATTAAAGATACAGTTTGATATGAATCCGTAATAATAAGATTATCAGAGTGAAGACATGATGCCGATGCAAAGCAGGTTACAATCCACAGGCGTCATAAGATAGAATGTAGCAGGTAAAGGAGAAAAAAGATTATGGCAATCAGAGAAATCAGAGTGCTTGGGGACGATGTTTTGACCAAACACTGTAAAGAAGTAACAAAGATGAGTATCCGTACAAAGATTTTGATCGAGGATATGTTAGATACCATGTATGAGGCTATGGGAGTCGGACTTGCAGCACCGCAGGTCGGAGTGTTAAAAAGAATTGTAGTGATTGATGTAGGGGAAGGTCCGATCATACTGATCAATCCGGAGATTTTGGAAACTTCCGGAGAGCAGACAGGAGAAGAAGGATGCTAAAGTGTACCTGGAAAATGTGGACAGGTGACAAGACCGAACTATGTAAAAGTCAGAGCTTTGGATGAAGATATGAATGAGTTTGAGATGGAAGGCGAAGGACTTCTGGCGAGGGCGTTCTGCCATGAGATCGATCATCTGGATGGAAAAATGTATGTAGATCTTGTTGAAGGCGGTATTCACAATGTAGAAGAGGGAGAGGAATAGATGAAAGTCATATTTATGGGGACACCGGATTTCTCTGTTGGCACATTAGAGGCGCTTGCAGAAGCCGGGCATGAGGTTGTTCTTGCAGTGACACAGCCGGATAAACCGAAAGGGCGTGGCGGCAAGATGCAGTATACGCCGGTCAAGGAAGCAGCTCTTGCCCGGGACATTCCGGTTTATCAGCCAAAAAAGATCCGGGAGCCGGAATGTGTTGAAGAATTGAAAAAATATAACGCAGATATTATGGTTGTTATTGCGTTTGGGCAGATTCTTCCAAAGGAAATTCTACAGATGACACCTTATGGCTGCATTAATGTCCATGCATCTTTACTTCCAAAGTATCGAGGAGCTGCACCGATTCAGTGGGCAGTCATTGATGGTGAGAAGGTTTCCGGTGTGACAACGATGCAGATGAACGAAGGCCTGGATACAGGAGATATGATCTTAAAGACAGAAATCCCGCTTGATTCAAAGGAGACTGGTGGAAGCCTGCACGATAAACTGGCAGAGGCAGGAGCAAAGCTTTGTGTAGAGACTTTGAAATGCCTGGAAGATAAGACAGCTACATGGGAGCCGCAGGGAGAGAGCACGACTGCATATGCAAAGATGCTGGATAAGAATCTTGGTAATATTAACTGGAATGATCCGGCTGTTCAGATTGAGCGCCTGATCCGAGGTTTAAACCCATGGCCAAGTGCTTACACACACTGGAATGATAAAGTGATCAAGCTGTGGCAGGCAGATGTCGTGGAAGACAATACAGACCAGGAAGCCGGAACGATTGTAAAAGTGGAAAAAGACAGTTTTTATGTCCAGACTGGTGAAGGACTTCTGAAGATTGAGGAACTTCAGCTTCAAGGCAAAAAACGTATGGATGCAGGCGCATTTCTTAGAGGAAATCACCTGGAATATGGAGAAATTCTAAAAAAATGTTAAGAAAGTATGAAAAGACGTGTTTTTGCGTCTTTTTCATATATAATACCCCTAAAGGATAAAGGAGGTAGAAAGTTATGTATTATCCAATGTATTTTGATCCGACCTATGTACTTGTTCTGATCGGTGTAGTCATCTGCATGATTGCATCTGCGAAGATGAATTCAACATTTAATAAATATTCCAGAGTGAGAAGTCATTCTGGTATGACAGGAAGAGAGGCTGCGGAGACAATCCTGAGGAGGGCTGGTATCTATGATGTCCGGGTTGAGAGGATATCCGGTAATCTGACAGACCATTATGACCCGAGAGGAAAAGTACTCCGGCTTTCTGATGCGACTTATGGACAGACATCGGTGGCAGCTGTCGGAGTAGCAGCACATGAGTGCGGACACGCAATCCAGCATCAGGTGGGATATGCACCGCTACAGATTCGTGGTGCACTTGTTCCGGTTGCCAATTTTGGAAGTACCATTGCGTGGCCGCTGATTCTTCTGGGATTGTTCTTTAATTCCCAGATGTCCCAAGTGTTACTGAATCTTGGTATTCTGGCATTTTCACTGGCAGTGTTATTTCAGATCATAACACTTCCGGTAGAATTCAATGCTTCCAGAAGAGCGATAAAGATTCTGGGTGAGAGCAATCTATTATATCCGGATGAACTTTCCGGAACCAAAAAGGTACTGACGGCAGCAGCACTTACTTATGTTGCAGGTGCAGCTTCTGCAATCCTTCAGCTTTTGCGAATCCTGATTCTGACAGGTGGCAGAAGAGACGACTAGACATTGAAGAGATTAGTTAAAATGAAGAAGAGTAGTCGTGAAGATGGTGTGATTGAGTGAAGATATAGTTTGATAAAAAGGAAATGAGGATAGACACATGGCAACGCAGGTAAATGTAAGGGAAATCATACTGGAGACGCTGCTCTTAATTACAAGAGACGGGGAGTACAGTCATATAGCCCTGAAAAATGTTCTTGATAAATATCAGTATTTGGAAAAACGAGAGCGTGCATTCATCACGAGAGTGGTGGAGGGCACGCTTGAGCGTCAGATAGAGATTGATTATATCATCAATCAATTTTCAAAAGTAAAAGTGAACAAACAGAAACCAGTGATCCGCACGATTTTAAGAAGTTCGGTCTACCAGTTAAAATATATGGATCACGTACCGGACAGTGCGGTGTGTAATGAAGCGGTAAAACTTGCAGGGAAAAAAGGATTTGTGAATCTAAAAGGGTTTGTAAATGGAGTCCTTCGTAATATCAGCAGAAATCCGGACATGGTTTCATATCCGGATCCTTCCAATGAGATTGCCTGTCTTTCCGTGAGATATTCTCTGCCAATGTGGATGGTAGAAAAGTGGATCTCGGTATATGGGAAAGAGACAGTAGAGAAGATGGGAAAAGCATTTCTTGAAGAGCGCCCAGTGACAGTCAGACGTAACACAGCTGTTGTTTCAAAGGAAGAATTTGAAAAAGAACTGGAAAAAGATGGTGTGGTCTATCGTAGACACCCGGTACTTCCTTATGCATATGAACTGACCAATTATGATTATCTGGCAGGACTTCTGGCATTTCAGAAAGGATATTTCTATATCCAGGATATCAGTTCCATGCAGGTGGCCGAATGGGCAGAACCGAAAGAAGGAGATTATGTGATCGATGTCTGTGCAGCACCGGGAGGAAAAGCAATTCACCTTGCGGAAAAGTTGTCTGGAACCGGGTATGTGGAAGCAAGAGATCTGACAGAATACAAGGTCGCGTTGATTGAAGAGAATATTGAAAGAAGCGGACTTGATAACATAGAGGCTGTATGCCAGGATGCGACGATCAATGATGAGGCGTCTTATGAAAAAGCAGATATTCTAATTGCAGATCTTCCGTGTTCAGGACTTGGAATTCTTGGTAAAAAACCAGACTTGAAGAGTAAGATGACAGTAGAGATGGCGAAAGGACTTGCAGACTTACAGAGACAGATTTTGACAGTTGTCCATAATTATGTAAAACCAGGAGGAAAACTTCTGTACAGCACTTGTACAATTAATCGGGAAGAAAATGAGGATAACACGGCATGGTTTGTGGAAAACTTTCCGGAATTTGAAAAAATCCGGGAAAAACAGATGTTGCCGGGAAGCGATATGGGGGATGGATTCTATATTGCTGAATTT
>OHAI01002756.1_pt1 | contig 12541 bp, 10 predicted proteins | sample 1577091 | NCBI WGS metagenome assembly OHAI01 (sample SAMEA3541548, study PRJEB24748) | human gut metagenome | biome: human gut; feature: human-associated habitat; material: faeces | place: China | collected 2012
TGGTAAGCAGAAACTGGTCGACACCGGCGGACGTGTTGAGCGCTTCAACAAGCGCTTCGGCCGTAAGTAATTTTACTGGTCTTTTCCAAAGCGCCGTCTCCCTTGCGGAGGCGGCGCTTTTTTGCGTGTTGGGGCAGAAAAGCGCGAACGGCGGAACCTTTCGGAACTTACACGACTTTATCTTATTTTCATCACATTTGCAGACTAAAATAAACCAGCAACGAAATCCATCGCGTTCTGCGCGGCCTTTGAGAGGAGCGTTATTTGTGATCGAAGTTTCTCATCTTACCAAAAAATACGGGCACCGTCTGGCGGTAGAGGATGTTTCCTTTGCAGTGGTAGACGGCGGCATCTGCGGCCTGCTGGGGCCGAATGGTGCGGGCAAGTCCACCATCATGAACATCCTGACCGGATATCTGTCCGCTACCAGCGGGCAGGTCACGGTGGCGGGGCACCCGCTGCCGGAGGAGGCCGATGCAGCAAAGAAGTGCGTCGGTTATCTGCCGGAGCAGCCGCCCCTTTACCCGGAGATGACGGTGCAGGAATATCTGGACTTTGCGGCCGAGCTCAAGGGCGTCAAGAAAGCCGAGCGGAAAGAGCAGGTGCGCAGCGCAGCCCGCCGCACCGGGCTGGAAAAGGTTCTGCCCCGGCTCATCCGCAGCCTCTCCAAGGGCTACCGGCAGCGGGTGGGCATCGCGCAGGCGCTGCTGGGCAGCCCGAAACTCATCATCCTCGATGAGCCTACCGTCGGCCTGGACCCGGCGCAGGTCATCGAGATCCGCAAACTCATCCGGGAGCTGGGGCAGGCCCACACGGTCATCTTGTCCAGTCATATTCTGAGCGAGGTGCAGGCGGTCTGCCAGCAGGTGCTGATCCTGTCCAAAGGCAGGCTGGCGGCATCGGGCAGTCTGCAGGAGCTGACGGCGGACGGCAGGAGTCTGGAAGAAGTCTTCCTGGAACTGACCGGCGGTGAGACCGAGGAGAGCACAGGGGAGGAAGACGAATGAACGCCATTTTCAAGCGGGAACTCCGCAGCTATTTCCACGGGATGCTTGGCTATCTGCTCACCGCCTTTCTGCTGGCGTCGTCGGGCATCTATTTTCTGGCGCTGAACCTCGGCTACGGCCTGACGGATTTCAGCTACTATACGCTTTACCGCACGATCTTCATGCTGCTGCTCTACATTCCGGTCCTGACCATGCGGTCGCTGGCCGAAGAGCGCCGCAGCCGCACTGACCAGCTGCTTCTGACCAGCCCGGTCTCCGTCTGGGGCGTGGTGCTGGGCAAGTTCTTCGCGATGTGCGCCGTGTTTGCGCTGCCGTGCCTTGCGGATGCCGTGATGATCCTCATCCTCTGGGCACTGGGCGGAACAGTCACCGTGCTGGCCGCAAACTTCGCGGGTCTGCTGTGTTATTTTCTGCTGGGCTGTGCGGCCATTGCCATCGGCGAGTTCCTCTCCGGCCTGACCGAAAACCCCATCATTGCAGCGGTGGCGGGCTTCTCGGTGCTGCTGCTGGCCTATATGATGCCCAGCCTGCGCAGCCTGTTCAATGCGGGCAGCGCGGTGGCGCTGGTCGTCTTTGTGGGAATCGCGGGTGCGGCATCGCTCCTTGCCGGGCTGCGCACCCGGAGCTTTATTCTGGGGTGTCTGGCCTTTGCAGTGTGCTGCCTGGGGCTGACGGGCCTTTTCCTCGTGAAGAGCGCCTGGCTGACCGAGGCGTTCAGCGCGGTGCTGAGCGCTCTGTGCCTCTTCACGCCCTTTGAAGATTTTGTCAACAACAGCTTTTCCATCCCGACGCTGGTCTATTACCTGACCGTGACGGCGGTGTTCCTGTTCCTCACGGCGCAGGGCATCGAGAAGCGCCGCTGGAATTAAAGGAGGTGCGCAGCGATGAAGTTCTTCCCCAAAGATAAGACGGCCCTGAATGGGTGGGTGTTCCGCAGCGGCCTCTATTCCGCTGCCATCACGGCGGCCGTCCTGGTTCTGGCCGTGCTGGTGAACCTGCTGGTGCGGGCCCTCCCGACCAAATACACCACGTTCGACCTCTCGGAGGCCGGGCTGTATACCCTCAGCGACAGTTCCGCGCAGGTGGCGCAGGGCCTGACGCAGGATGTGACCATCTACTACCTCTGCGAGACCGGCAATGAGGACCAGATCATCTCCAAGCTCCTGGACAAATACGCATCCGAGAGCGGCCATATTGCCTGGGAAATCAAGGACCCGGCCATCTACCCGACCTTTGCAGCCCAGTACGGCGCACAGGATGCTGCGTCTGGAAGTCTGATCCTGGTCTCCGGGGAGCAGAGTGTCGTGCTGGACGCCTCCGACCTCTACGATTATGACTATTCCGACTACTACACCACCGGCAGCTATCGTGTGACGTTCTCCGGCGAGAGTAAGATCACCTCGGCCATCTACCGCCTGACCAGCGGGGAACAGAAACACGCCTACTACACCACCAACCACGGGGAGCAGGCCCTGACCGACACGCTGACCGATGCACTGGAAAATCAGAACCTCTCCCTCACGGCGCTGGACCTGCTTTCCAGCGGCAGCGTCCCGGAGGACTGCGACCTGCTCATCATCAACGTCCCTGCACAGGACTTTGCCTCGGCGGGCGCTCTGGTGGATGAGATGAGCCTTCTGCGCAGCTACCTGAGCGCAGGCGGCAAAGTTCTGCTCACGACCGATACCTATTATAATACGCCCAATCTGGATGCTGTGATGGCCGAATTCGGCCTGACCCGCGCCGAGGGGCTGGTGGTCGATGGCGATTCCGGCCACTTCATGAACGGCTACCCCTACTATCTGCTGCCGGACTACACCAGCCCCACAGAGACCACGGCGCTGGAGGGGGTGGATACCAGCCGCCATGTTCTGCTCCAGATGGCGCAGGGCATCACCCTGACGGAGACGGAAGGTGTGACCGCGGAAGCGCTGCTCACCACCTCCGATGCGGCCTACAGCAAGGCGGCCGGGTACGAGATGACCACGGTGGAGAAAGAGGATGGCGACACGGATGGCCCCTTCACGCTGGCAGCCTACGCCCGCAATACAGCCACCGAGGCGGAGGTCATCTGGATCAACTGCGGCAACATGGACAACGAGAGCGCGTATCAGGTCGTGCCCGGCAACTGCACCTTCCTGCAGGGCTGTGCGTCCTCGCTGGCGGGGCAGGTCGGCAGTGTGCTGATCGACTCCAAGGCGCTGGAAGCTGCCCCCATCAGCGTTTCCAGTGCACAGGCGGCGGTGCTGGGTCTGGTGTTCATCCTGATCCTTCCGGCAGCGCTGCTGGCGGCAGGTGCCGTCGTGGTCATCCTGCGGCGCAGAAAGTGAGGCCCGCATGAAAAAGAAACAGCGCACCTTCATCGTTCTGCTGGTTCTGGTCTTTCTGGCGGGTGGAGCCTTCGCCGCCCTGACGTCGAAGAACGAACAGGCCGCACAGGCCGAAAGCGCTGCGGCGGAGGGCAGCATCCCGCTGTCCTCCTTTGCGGCGGGCGACCTGACCGAACTTGCGGTCACGTACAACGGCGAGACGAATACCCTGACGGTTGCAGACGGCAGCTGGACGCTGGCCGAAGACCCGGCCTATCATCTGGACGCCACCGCCTGCAATACGATGGTCACCGCCCTGTCGGCTCTGAACGCCAAACGCCAGCTGACCGAAGAACCCGGCGAGGACTACGGCTTCACGGATGCGAGCCTGACCGTCACGGTCACAGCGGCAGGGGAGACGAACACCTTCACCTTTGGGGCAGAGAATGCCGCCACGGGGGATATCTACCTGAAAAAGGCCGGGGACGATGCCCTGTATACGGTGGCAGCGTCCAAGGCGGCCTGCTTTGCGCTGAGCCGCGCTGAACTGTTCGGTGCCTTCAACCCGGCAGGGCTGACCCGTTCGGCCATCGAATCCGTCACCCTTGTCTGCGGAGATGAGCCGTTCACCCTGACGGCGGTTTCGGAAGCCGCAGAGTCCGACCGTTCGGCCGACTCCAAAAGCGACAGCGACAGCACGGCGTACACCACGGTCTGGAGGCTGGCGGATGCACCGGATGCGGAGCTGAACGAAACGCAGGTCAGCAGCCTGCTTTCGGCCCTCAGCAGCTACGTCACGGCGCAGGATCCCCACGGCGATGCGTCCGGCATGAAGCAGCTGGCTGCAGCCACGGTCCGCACAGCGGACGGCGAACGGACACTGACCTATTACGAGGGCACGGACGGCTATTATCTGACCGTGTCGGGGGACGCTTCCCTCTACACGGTGGACGCCGCCACCGTGCAAACAGTGTGCACCGCAAAGGACCGTTACAAAGCGGCTTCGTGAAACAAATGTTCATCTGGCAGTCCTTTTTGAGCCCGGAAGTTTCCCGCAGGGGAGCCTCCGGGCTTTTTGATGTTCCGGCCCGGTTTTCGCCCGGTACGTAAAGTTTGGGCAAACGGTGTCAGAGCGATTGACATTTGTGCAGAAATTGTATAAGATAGACACGAACAGGGGGAGAGACTGCGCAATTTGTCACCCAAGGCACGGCGCGTGGGGACCAATCGCCCTGGTACGAGGGATGGGGACACGAGCCCTGTCTTTTTTCGTATCTGAGTTTAAGGAGGATTTGGTATCAATATGGACAACTCGGTGATCGTTTCACTGCGGGACATCGTAGTGGAGTTTGACGGCCAGCGCATTCTGGACGGATTGAATCTCGATATCCATGACAAAGAGTTCGTTACGCTGCTGGGTTCTTCCGGCTGCGGCAAGACCACGACCCTGCGGCTGATCGCAGGCTTTTTGGAGCCGAATTCCGGCAAAGTTCTGCTCAAGGGCGAGGATATCACCGGTGTGCCGCCCTACAAGCGCCCGGTAAACACGGTGTTCCAGAAGTATGCGCTGTTCCCGCATCTGAACGTGTTCGAGAACGTGGCCTTCGGCCTGCGGCTGAAAAAGATGGACGAAGAGACCATCCGCCGCAAGGTGCGCGATATGCTGGAAGTCGTGGGCCTGAAAGGCTTTGAGCGCCGCAGCATCGGCCAGATGTCCGGCGGTCAGCAGCAGCGCGTGGCCATCGCTCGCAGCCTGGTCAACGAACCGGAGATCCTGCTGTTGGACGAGCCTTTGGGCGCACTGGACCTCAAGCTGCGCAAGGAGATGCAGCTGGAACTCAAGCGCCTGCAGCGCGAGATGAACATCACCTTCATCTATGTCACGCACGACCAGGAAGAGGCCCTGACCATGTCCGACACCGTCGTCGTCATGAACGGCGGCAAGGTGCAGCAGATCGGCACCCCGGAGGATATCTACAACGAGCCGAAGAACGCCTTCGTGGCGGACTTCATCGGCGACTCCAACATCGTGGATGGCGTGATGCACAAAGATTTCCTCGTCTCCTTCTCCGGTGTCCAGTTCCCGTGCGTGGACCGCGGCTTTGCCCGTGAGCAGAGCGTGCAGGTCGTCGTCCGCCCGGAGGACATCGAGGTCGTTTCGCCGATGGAAGGCCAGCTGGTGGGTGTCGTCAACGACGTCATCTTCAAGGGCGTCCACTTCGAGATGCACGTCGATGTGGAGGGCCGCGAGTGGCTCATCCATTCCACCCGTGCCTGCACCCCCGGCGAGACCATCGGGATGCGCATCGGCCCCAACGAGATCCACATCATGGCGCGTTCGTGAGGGGTGAGCCGAAATGATGAAGATTTACGATCGAAAGCTCGCGTATCCCTACTTCGTGTGGATGACGCTCTTCACGGTGGTGCCCCTCATCATCGTGGTGTATTATGCCCTGACGGACAGCGACGGCAATTTTACCCTGAACAACCTGCTCTCCATCAGCGGCTACGGCTCGGTGTTCGCGCGCAGCCTGCTGCTGGCCCTCATCGCTACGGTCATCTGCCTGATCATCGCGTTCCCCGTCGGCTATTTTCTCTCCCGCCTGCGGGTGAACAAGCAGCACATCATGCTGATGCTGGTCATGCTGCCCATGTGGATGAACTTTCTGCTCCGCACCTATGCGTGGATGGGTCTGCTCAGCGTCAACGGCCCGGTCAACGCGGTGCTGGGTGCCTTCGGCCTTGGCCCATACACCATGCTGAATACCTCCGGTGCGGTGGTACTGGGCATGGTGTACAACTACGTGCCCTATATGATCCTGCCGCTCTACACCAGCATGACCAAGATCGACCAGAGCATCGTGGAGGCGGCGCAGGACCTGGGCGCTTCCACCACCCAGACCCTGCTGCGGGTGCTCATCCCCATGAGCGTACCCGGCATCAGCACCGGCATCACGATGGTCTTCGTCCCGGCGGTGTCCACCTTCGTCATCAGCCGGATGCTGGGCGGCGGTTCCAACCTGCTGATCGGCGACCTGATCGAGATGCAGTTCCTCGGCAACAGCTACAACCTGAACGTCGGCTCGGCCATGAGCCTGGTGCTGATGATCATCGTTCTGCTGTGCATGAGCTTTACTTCGAGCTTCGACGAGGATGAAATGGAGGGGGTGTCCTGATGAAAACGAAACATCTCCGCCTGATGCAGCGGGTCTATATCATCCTGTTTTTCTGCTTCATGTATCTGCCCATCGCGTATATGATCGTGTTCAGCTTCAATCAGAGCAAGGGCTATGCGCTGTTCACCGGGTTTACGCTCAAGTGGTACACCAGCCTGTTCCACAACGCCTCCATCCTGCGGGCGCTGGCCGTCTCGGTGGAAGTGGCCCTCATCTCGGCCGTCATCGCCACGATCCTGGGCACGGCGGCTTCGCTGGGCATCGCTTCCATGGGCCGCAAGAGCCGCCTTGTGGTGACGAACATCACCTATATCCCGGTCGTCAACCCGGAGATCATCACCGGCATCTCGCTGATGCTGCTCTTCGTGGCCTACCAGCGTTTTGCGGGCCGGGTGGAGTTCCTGCCCGATACCATCATGGGCCTGCCCACGCTGCTCATCGCGCATATCGCGTTCAACGTGCCGTATGTCATCTTCAACGTCACGCCCAAGCTCAAGCAGCTGGACGTCAAACTGTATGAGGCGGCTCTGGACCTCGGCTGTGACCCCAGGCAGGCGTTCTTCAAAGTCATCCTGCCGGAGATCAGCCCCGCCATTCTGTCGGCCTTCCTCATCTGCCTGACCTACTCCATTGATGACTTCATGATCTCCTACTTCAACTGCGGCACGGTGGAGACCCTGCCCATCGCCATCTACTCCATGACCCGCAAAAAGGTCAGCCCGGAGATCTATGCCCTGTCCACCATCATGTTCGTGGTCATTCTGACCATCATCCTGATCTCCAACGCCATGGAGAGCCGCGGCTACCGCCGGGACCAGAAGGCACTGAGAGGGGAGGATGCCGCATGAAACAGATGAAGCGCATGGTGCTTTTGCTGCTGACGGTGGTGTTTGCTGTCAGTCTGCCGCTTTCGGCGTTTGCCGCCGGGACCATCGAGGTCACGGAAGACGTCTCCGTTTCGGATGATTACGACTGGACCCGCTTCAAGGGCCAGAACGTCACCCTGAACGTCTACAACTGGGGTGAGTATATCTCCAACGGCTCGGACGACAGCGTAGACGTGGTGGATGCCTTCCAAAAGCTGACCGGCATCCACGTCAACTACACCACCTTTGATTCCAACGAGTCGCTCTACGCCAAGCTGAAATCCGGCGCGGCGGATTACGATGTCATCATCCCGTCGGACTATATGGTCGCCAAGATGATCTCGGAAGGGATGCTCGCAAAGCTGAACTTTGACAACATCCCCAACTTCCAGAACATCGACGAAGTCTACCGCAATGCCGACTACGACCCCGCCAATGAATACACGGTGCCGTATATGCTCTGCACCACCGGCATCATCTACAACACCACCATGGTGGACAAGGCGCCCGCCAGCTGGGCCGACCTGTGGGATGAACAGTACGCCGGAAACATCCTGATGTTCAACAACAGCCGGGATGCGTACGCCATCGCGGCATTTGCCACCGGCCACAGCATCAACCCCCAGTCCACCGAGGAAGTGGACGAGGTGGTCGGACACCTCAAGGCGCAGAAACCGCTGGTCCAGGCCTATGTCATGGACGAAATCTTCGATAAGATGATCGGCGGCGAGGCGGCCATCGGCGTCTATTATTCCGGCGACGCCATCACCATGATCGACGACAACCCCGACCTGGCCTGGGTCTTCCCGGAGGAGGGCAGCGTCCTTTCGGTGGACAGCATGTGCATCCCCGCCACCAGCGAAAAGCAGGAAGCCGCCGAAATGTTCATCAACTTCATGTGCGAAGTGGACATCGGCAAGGCGAACGCCGAATACATCGGCTACACCACCCCCATGCAGGCCGTGTGGGAGGTGCTGGACGAGGACCTGAAGTACAGCGAGATCGCCTTCCCTTCGGAGGAGATCGAAGCGAAGGAAAAGGTCTTCACTGCCCTGAGCGATGAGGTCAACAGTGAGCTGGACGTCAAGTGGAGCGAGATGAAGAGCTACGACGAGGGCGGCAGCGGCATCGTCTTTCTGATGCTGCTTCTGGCCATGGTCGCGCTGGCCTGCTTCAACATCTGGCGCAAGCTGCGCAAAAAATCGCGGAACATGTATTGATCCATGCAGGCTGCGCCGCAAACGGTGCGGCCTGTTTTTGATAGAGAGGATATTTTTACCATGGAACTGAACCACTTTACTGAAACTGCGACCGTTCTGAACGCCGACTGTGATTTTCACCGGAAACTCAAACCCAGCGCCCTGTTCCGTTATGTGGAGCAGGCTGCGGCGGATCACGCCCGCGCCTACGGTATGGACGACGATTTCTTTGCCGCCCGCCACACGGCGTTTCTGGTGGGCAAGCAGGCCGTGGAGGTCTACCGGATGCCCACCCGCGGCGAGAAGATCACGCTGGATACCGCCTGTGAGCCTTGCAAAAAAGGCTCGATGAAGCGGATCACCCACATCCTCGACGAGGCCGGGAAAGAGCTGGCCCTCGTGGACTGCCGCTGGATCGTAGTGAACACCGAAATGGGGCACATCATGCGGCAGCCCAGCTGGTGCACCCCCAACTACGAAAACGAGGATGTGGAAGAGGAGCTGCCTCAGCTGGTGCACAAATGCAAGGAGTTGACCCCGGCGGGCAGCTGGACGGCCAGCTACTCGCTGTGCGACCTGAACGGCCATGTGAATAACTCGTTTTATCTGGACATCGCCTGCGACGCCCTGCCGCTGGATGCCCTCCGGAAGGGCCCGCTGCGCTTCGCCTCCATCAAGTACCACCGCGAGATCCCGATGGGGGCGCAGGTGGCGGTGGCCTATGCGCCGTCGGCCGACGGCTGGTATGTGGTGGGCCGCCGGGACGGGCACATAGCCTTTGAGTGCTATCTGGAATTTTCCAGCGAAGCGGCTGAGAACGCCTGAGAAAAAATTACAAAAAAATTACAAAAACTTTCGCAAAACCCCTTGCAAAATGGTTTCAAAAGAGTTACAATATAGTTACAAGAAGAGCGAAAGCTCTTCTGCGTGAAATCTTTTTCTTCTTGTTATCCGTGGATATCGGGTGCGCACCGCTCCTCCTCCGGCTGTTCTCCTTCGCAGCTGTTGGTGTGCACCGCACAGGCGGTATCCTCGCTTCGTGTGCAAAAGAGCTCGCTCCCGTTCGGGGGCGGGCTTTTTTGCGCCCTCAGGCCCGCAGCAGGGGAGAACGGCCCGCATTTTCGGGAATAAAGTGTTACTTTCCACCGTTTTCTTAGACAAAGTGTCTGGTTTTCGCAAGGACAGTTTTGGAAAGTTTGTTTTGCGAAATGCTTGCGTTTGTGCCGGTTTGTGTTACAATAGGTGCAAGCATTTTTAGCATCTTCCAGGCACGATAAGTGAAATGAATTTGCCGCCGTTTCTACGGGCTGCACGAGAGAAAAGGAGTTTGAGTATGGCATATTTCTATGAAGAACCTTCCCGCACCTTTGGTGAGTACTTGCTGATCCCCGGCTATTCTTCTTCGGAGAATGTCCCCACGGCGGTCAGCCTGAAGACCCCGCTGGTCAAGTACCGCAAGGGCGAGGAAGAATGCCCGCTGGAAATGAACATTCCCATGATCAGTGCCATCATGCAGGCAGTCTCCGGCGACAAGCTGGCGATCGCGCTGGCACGCGAGGGCGGCGTTTCCTTTATCTATGGCTCCCAGAGCATTGAGAACGAGGCAGCGATGGTCCGCCGCGTCAAGAGCTATAAGGCCGGCTATGTCGTCTCCGACTCCAATCTGGCCCCGACGGCCACCCTGCACGATGTGCTGGAGCTGAAGGCCCGCACCGGCCACTCCACCATTGCCGTCACCGCCGACGGCACCCCCAACGGCAAGCTGCTGGGCATCGTGGCCTCCCGCGATTACCGCGTCAACCACACCCCCGATGACGCTTCCGTCACCACCTTCATGACCCCCATCGAAAAGCTGGTCACGGCCCCGGAAAACACCTCCCTGCATGACTGCAACAACATCATCTGGGACAACAAGATCAACACGCTGCCTCTGGTGGATGCCGAGGGAAACCTGAAGTATTTCGTCTTCCGCAAGGACTACGACTCCCACAAGAAGAACGCCAACGAGCTGTTGGACGCCAACAAGAGCTATGTCGTGGGTGCCGGCATCAACACCCGTGACTACGCCGAGCGTGTTCCCGCTCTGGTGGAGGCCGGTGTGGACGTCCTCTGCATCGACTCTTCCGAGGGCTATTCCGAGTGGCAGAGCCGCACCATCGGCTGGATCCGTGAGCACTACGGCGACACCGTCAAGGTCGGCGCAGGCAATGTGGTCGATGCAGAAGGCTTCCGCTTCCTGGCAGAGGCAGGTGCCGACTTCGTGAAGATCGGCATCGGCGGCGGTTCCATCTGCATCACCCGCGAGACCAAGGGCATTGGCCGCGGCCAGGCTACCGCTGTCATCGAGGTCGCCAAGGCCCGCGATGAGTATTATAAGGAGACCGGCATCTATGTGCCCATCTGCTCCGACGGCGGCATCGTCCACGATTACCACATCACCCTGGCGCTGGCCATGGGCGCAGACTTCGTCATGCTGGGCCGCTACTTTGCCCGCTTTGACGAGAGCCCCACGAACAAGGTCCGCATCAATGGCCAGTATATGAAGGAGTACTGGGGCGAAGGCTCCAACCGTGCCCGCAACTGGCAGCGCTATGACCTCGGCGGCTCCACCAAGCTGAGCTTTGAGGAAGGCGTGGACAGCTATGTCCCGTATGCAGGCCCCCTGTCCGATGGCGTCCAGACCACGCTGTACAAGGTCAAGAGCACCATGTGCAACTGCGGTGCGCTCTCCATCCCGGAGCTGCAGCAGAAGGCCAAGCTGACGGTCGTTTCCTCCACTTCCATCGTGGAGGGCGGCAGCCATGACGTCATGCTGAAGAACGCGACTCCCAACATCATGAATGGCTGATCACAATTGAATCGAACGGCTGCTTCCCGGCTTCTGGAGGCAGCCGTTTTTTCTGGTTTGGAAAAAAGATTTTGCCTGCACCCGCCGGAATTTTACAAAACCTCTTGCACCCATCCGGGAAAGATGCTATCATGATACAAACACCCTGTCATGACAGGGTGGAAGAGCTCCGCGCCGCACCTGAGATGCAGACCGGGCCGGGGCGTTTTTTCAGCAGCCGCCCGGTATCGGCCGCTGTATGGATATGAAGAGAGGAAACTTTCATGGACGAGATCAAAGTTGTTCCGTATATTCCGGATGAAGATTACGATAACCCTGCCATGGTCGTGGATTTCTACGAGTTCACGATGGCCAACTGCCTGTTCCTGCACGGCTTCAAGGATACGACGCTGGTGTTCGATATGTTCTTCCGCAAGAACCCCGACAACCAGGGCTATTCCATCAGCGCAGGCCAGCGCAAGCTGACGCGCTTTTTGCTGAACTATCACTTCAACGAGCAGGATATCTGCTGGCTGCGCACCAAGGGCATGAGTGAGGAGTTCTGCGAGTATCTGCGCACCTACCGCTGGCAGGGCGACATGTACGCTCTGCCCGAAGGCACGGTCTGCTATCCCCATGTGCAGATGGTCCGCATCGAGTGCGACCTTGTGGGCGCTATCCTCATCGAGACCTATCTGCTGCAGACCATGAACTTCCACAGCCTGATCGCCACCAAGGCGACCCGCGTCACCGGTCTGAACACCCACACCCCCCGCAGCGTCATGGAGTTCGGCACCCGCCGCGCCCAGGGCGAGAGCGCGGGCAACGACGGCGCGTATGCAGCCGTTCTGGGCGGCTGCATCGGCACCGCCAACTGCCTGGCCGAGATGAAGTATGGCCCGGAGGTCAAGGCCGTCGGCACGGTGGCCCACAGTTTCATCGAGTTCTTCCCGACCGAGTTCGACGCCTTCAAGGCCTTTGCCGATACCTATCCGGATTCCGTCAGCCTCCTGCTGGATACCTATAATATCATGGAGAGCGGTCTGCCCAACCTCATCAAGCTGGACGATTACCTCATCGAAAAGTATCCCAACGACCCCAGCCGCCGCGTCAAGAGCGCCCGCATCGACTCCGGCGACCTGGCCCGCGGCTCCAAG
>OHAI01002767.1_pt1 | contig 12504 bp, 11 predicted proteins | sample 1577091 | NCBI WGS metagenome assembly OHAI01 (sample SAMEA3541548, study PRJEB24748) | human gut metagenome | biome: human gut; feature: human-associated habitat; material: faeces | place: China | collected 2012
TTTTACAATAAGTGTAAGTTTTAATTGTAATTAAAATTTTATGCTACTTTTTTGCTTTAATTTCAGTAGTTTTATGCCAATGCCTGGGCAAGAGCTTTCTGAATTGCTCCAAGGATTCCCTCTGAGGAATAAGTGGCACCGCTTGCAGCATCAATTCCGTCTGCTGACTGATTTCCCATAATCTGAGGATAAATAGTTTCCCATGCATAATCAAAGTACTCAGGTGAATCACTGTTACTCTGTTCAATAGATGCAATCTGACCGCCCTGAATCGTTACGGTTACATTTACTCTTCCACTGTATCCGTAGCTTGAGCCTGTATAATTTCCGTCAATATATGGTCCTGTAGGTTCCGGCGTAGGCTCCGGAGTCTCTTCCGGTGTTGGTGTGGGAGCTGGTGTTTCCTCTGGTGTTGGAGTGACTTCTGGAGTCGGAGTTTCTTCCGGTGTCGGGATTGGGGTTGCCTCAGGAATTGGCGTAACTGTTACTTCTGGTGTTGGAGTTGGTGTCACTTTTGTGGTGCCTTTTTCTGCCTGCTTCTGAATATCTTTCATTGCGTTTATGATACCCTTTGAAGAGTAGGTTGCACCACTGACAGTATCAATGCCATCGACAGACTGATTCTGAATGATCTCATTTTCCAGGATGTCCCATGCTTTCTTAAAGAACATAGGCGTATCTGTATGCTCTGCTTCCAGAGACTTGATCACACCTTTTTTAATCTTAGCTGTCAACGTAATTGTCCCACTGTATCCTTTACCGGTTCCTGTATAGGTTCCGTCTTTGTAAATCTGTTCGTCTCCCGGCTTCGGTATTGGAGAAGGTTTCTTTGTCGGTTTCGGTGATGGAGTGGGAGTTGGCGTAACAACTGCCTGATTTCCTGATGGAATTGCCTGTGACAATGCATTCTGAACCGCAGTAATAATTCCGTTTGAAGAATAAGTGGCACCACTGACTGCATCTACGTTCGGAGACTGGCTTGCAAGAATTTTGCTGATCACACCCTGTGCATTTGCAAAATAGGAGGCTGTTTCGTTTGATGCATCTACAATATTGATAGCTGCAATTTTATGGTCAGTGACAGTTACCTGAACAGTGATCGTTCCTCCGAAACCGGTTCCGGATCCTGTATAGGTACCATCTGCATATCCACCGGCAGGAACTTCTGTAGTTGGTGTGACTGTGCTTCCTGCACCACCCCCTGCTGTACCTCCATTTGCAGAGGAACCTGTAGATGAATTTTTCTTTGTTCCTGTTTTAATCTTACTTGTTTTTTTTGATGTTTTTGAAATTGAGGTTCCATTGGTTTCAGAAGAGTCTTCTGAATCAAAATCCTTACCTGCAGTTCCTTGTGAAATCAATTCTTTAATCTTATCAGTAGACATAACATTATTATCGGAAACCGATGTGGTCTCCACAGGACTTTTATCTGCCTGATAACAGGTTACACAGACTGCTGCAAAAACTGCTGCCGCAGGAATAAGCTTTAACCATGAACGGAAACTGTCCTGTTTGGGTTTCATTTCCGGAGTCTTATTATTTTTCTGCTCATTATTTTTGTCCATAAATTTCTCCTTCTTCAATAGTTCCAGGAAATCATATTCAAATGATTTCTTTTCAACTGTATAAAGTTTTACAGTTGAAAAGAAATCCTGCCCTTTCTGGTGGGATACAGGATTTCTTTCCTCTTGTCTGCGAATCCGATTGCAAATATCCGCCTGACTTCAGTCAGGTCAGATTATTTTACAGTTACTTTAACTGTTTTGGTTACGCCATTGCATGTTACTGTGATCTTGGCAGTACCTTTTTTAATACCTTTAATTGTACCCTTGGATGATACTGTAGCAATTTTCTTGTTGCCGGATTTGTATGTAACTTTTCCTGACGGAGCTGCTTTTGCTGTGATCTTAGTTGTTTTGCCGACTTTTACAGATACAGATGTTTTGCTCAGTGTAAGAGTTGGATTTTTAACTGTTACTTTGCAGGTTACCTTTACATCTCCGCATTTAGCTGTGATGACTGCACTACCTTTTGCTTTTGCAGTAACTTTACCGGTTGTTTTGTTTACGGCTGCAACTTTTGGGTTACTGGAAGTAAATGTAACTTTTGGTGCATCTGCTCCTGTTACAGTTGCCTTCAGTGTAGTTGTTTTTCCTTTGTAAACAGTGGCTGTTTTCTTGTTGAGAGTTACTGTTACCTTCGTATCTGCTTTAACAAGAGCCTCTACTGCTGCGTTCAGATGAGTTGTAGCTTCATCAACCTCTGCCTGAGTTGGCTTTTCTTTTGCAAGAAGATCCTTTGCTTCCTGAAGCTCTAACTGCATTGCCTTCCAGGAATCTGCTGTGTAATCTGCTTCTTTTAAGGCTTCTGCTTTTTCTACTGCTGCTTTTAATGCTGTTGTATCTGCTTCTCCTGCTTCCGGTTTTACGATGTTTGCATCTGTTGCATTAACTTCAAATACAGTATCTGCATATCCCATTGCATATACAGTGATTTTCCATTTGCCGGTTCCATCTGTTCCTTTTGGAAGCTGGCAGCGATAGGAATCTGTCAGACCAAGCTGGATTCCCATTGCTTTGTGCATCCAGTTATCTGCTGCAAATTTTGTTCCGTAAGATGCCAGAACTTTATTACCATTTCCGTAGTAATCCCATTTTACAGCATACATTTTAGCACCAAGAGCACCATATCCGTCACCGGTAATATCTACTCTTAAGAATTCGCCGTAACTTCCATTTGCTTCTTTTACTGTTGCGGTAACATTGGATGCTGTCTGGAGTGCCTGATCTTTAAGTCCGGAACCTGTACCGTTTGTTCTTGCCTTGAATGTGAATGTTCCATCGGAACCTTTTACAGCTTCTTTTAAGCCGTTTGTTTCAGCGGTAACATCCGCAACTGCACTATAGGACTGCAAATTGTTTTCTCCAAATCCTCCGGCAACTGTGCTTCCGTCTTCCACAACCTTGAACTGGGATTTGAAGGCTTCATAATCTTCTGCCTTTACTGCGACAGGCACATATTTCAGACCTACAACGCTGTAATGGTCGAATTCTGCAACGCTTCCGTCAGCTTTTGTGATCTGTCCTCGCTCAGGCTGATTCAGCTTTACAGCTGTTCCGTCCGTAAGAACTGCATCATTAGCTGAGGTCCAGTAGGAAATCTCATAAGAACCGCCGTTTTTGTCATACATGATTGCTTCACACTGGTAGCTTCCTCTGTGCAGGCCATGGTTTACAGTAGCTCTGGTTACTGTGTCGAAACCGCCTTTGTCAAGTTCATCATGGCTGTCTTTTGTTCCATTGGAAGCTGTGTTTGCAGCATTATAAACTCCCTCAGATGCCCAGTACTGTGCCCATGTCAGACCTGCATAGACATATTTGTAGCCTGTTTCTGCTGTTGCAGCGAATTCATCTTCTGCTGCTGCCTGATCGTCAACAAAAGGTGTTTCCTCATCGCCTGCAAAAACATCAGCGGTGTCATCTGCTGCATCAAACTCATCTGTCTGTGCCTCAGTCTCCACCGCAGTATCAGATGTAAAATCCGCAGCCATAACCGGTAATCCTGAAACCATCATTGCTGCACTTAAAATTGCAGGAGCTGCCATTTTGATTAAATTTCCTTTGCGCATACCTTTAAATCCTCCTGAATATGAGTTAGTAAATATATTTCCAAACTGTCCGGAAAACTGAAATTTTTGACAGTTCAGAAATCTTTATATAAGATAAACCTATTCACCGATGGAATAAGTATCTTTCAGTAATTGAAATCTTTCTTTCATGCCTTCCGTCATCCAGACATGATCAGAATCATCTACGAACAGTCCGTCTGCATTGTATTTCTTCAAAAGTTCTTCTGCCTTTTCTTTTCCCAGTACAAAGCATGCAGTGGAAAGTCCGTCTGCGTTCAGGCCGTCATCACACACAACCGTCACAGATGTGAGACCGCTTCTTGCAGGATATCCTGTAGCAGGATCCAGTATATGATGATATCGAACACCATCTTCTATAAAGTATTTTTCGTAATCTCCGGAAGTAGATAAAAATTCAGTACCATTCAGAGTAACTACTCCCAGGTAATCACCTTCTGTATCCCGCGGATCAGTGACAGCTACCTGCCAGGCAGAGCCGTCGGGTTTGCTTCCATAGCTCATGACACTGCTGCCGCCCAGATTCAGGATCATGCCTGATACATTTTTATCTGCATCAAGAATCTTCTGTGCTGCATCACAGCCGATTCCCTTACCTGCAGCCCCCAGATCAAGGGTTACTCCCTCCGGCATGGTAACTTTATTTCCATCCAGAGTCACCTTGTCATATCCTACATTTTCAAGCAGGGAATTTAATTCATCATCTGAAGGAATGTGCGGATTTTCTCCGTCAATGTCCCACAGGCGGATCACTCTTCCCATAGTAGGATCCATGGCTCCGCCAGAAGCTTTCGACAAATCCAGTACCTGTTTTAAACAGGTGGCAGTTTCATCAGATACCGTTGTTGTATTCCCGGCATTTTGATTGATCTGGTATATCTGAGAACTTTCTTTTGTCCAGGAGATCCCGTTTTCTTCCACATCTTTTAATGCAGAGATTACGTCTGCTGTGATGTCCTCACCTGTTGTGTAAAGAGTCTCTGATACTACGGTGTCCATAGCAAAGTCTGTTTTGGTGTATGTGTTTATTTCAGAGTTTCCCCATGCAGTCCGGGATGTACATAAAAGAGAGGCCGTAATGAAAAGTCCCAGTACAAAAGAGCGTCTGTTTGTCATATATTTTCTGATTCCTTATCCTCTTATTGTTGTTTCCAACTAACTCTATAGACTATATCACTGTACGGATAGTATGTCTACCAATATAGTTAGTTCTTACTAATCAAATTTTTTCAATAAGTTAGCAGTTGCTAATTTTTATCAATAATAGTGCCTGTATGAATATTTTTCCTTGGGCAGACTGCAGTGCAGGCGTGACAGCAGATGCATTCCCCTGAATGTGCAGTATCGCCGTCAATATCCAGATGTGCCGGACATCTCTTCTTACAGAGAGTGCACTTTGGCGCACAGTTTGGACGATTTCGTTTGAAAAGTGCTCCCGGGATGATCGGCATGATTGCAAATACTGCTCCCATGGGACAGAGAAACTGGCAGAAGAAACGCTCCTGTGTACACATTCCGGCCATGATCAGGATCAGCAGAACTGTTCCCACAATGTAGGTAGATTTCGGCAGTCTGCCTGTTGTAAGCATGGAGAATACATCCCATGGACTCATTCCCTGTAATTTAGAATAGAATCCTGTCATGCAGGAAAGAAGCAGGAACGCAAGGAGTACATATTTTACTTTCTGCAATCTGTGTACACATTCCTCCGGATATCCATGTTTTTTCTTTTTTCCAAAGCATTTCGCACGGATAAACGCGGTAAGCTCATACAGAGCATCTCCCAGTGAGCCAAACGCACAGGCATAACCGCAGAAATGACGCCCGAACAGAATGGTAGTAATTAACAGTAACGCCGTAATATCCAGAAAAGAGTTCCAGGTTACGCTCTGCTGTCCTCCGATTGTAAGAAAGATGGATTTGACTCCTGCAAATGCCGTAGAAAAAAGGGAGGGCGCTGCTATAAAAAATATAAGCTGTATGGCGGCACGGATCAGCCGTACCTTTCGTTGTTTCTTTTTCATGCGTTTTCCGCCTTTGATAATGCGTCATTTACTGCTTCTAAGATACCGGTAGAACTGAAAGTTGCTCCGGAAATAGTGTCAACATCTGTGCTCTGCTCGCTAATGACACTGTTTATGACATTCTCGCCCTGTGACAGATAAGCACTGTCCTCACCCGGTGCACTGACTACACTGACTGCTGTAATGGTATCATCTTCCAGAGTCACCTGAACAGTGATCGTTCCACCGTATCCGGTTCCTGAACCTTCAAAAGTACCGTTCTTATATACATTATCAGAATCATCGGCATCTTCAGAATCTGCCTGATCTGCATTTTCTTTATCCTCTGCAGAATCCTTTTCAGATTTATTATCAGCTTCCGAAGATACATCAGAAGAAGCATTACTTTCTGATGCTGTTTTCTGTTCCTCATAAGTTTCCTTTAATGCTGTAAGGATCTGGTCCTGCTGGTTCTCCAGGCTCTCTGTTTTGGCAGTCAGATCTGCAATATTCTGGGCCTGTTCTTTATCCTTTACTGTTCCGTTATAGAAAAATACCGCCATGATAATCAGCAAAAGTGCGATCAGACGCAGATAAAAATTTTGATTATTCACGTTGTTTCCTCTCCTTCATTTTTTTATTTTGCCGGATATGATATCTGTTTTTGGATGAAGCAAAACTTAATCATAACTAACTTTAAAAGTGTATCATTTTCGTATACAAAAATCTATATATAACAGATTCTGCTAATGTTGTTTTTTTCTCATTAAGATGACCCCGGAGCAAAATCCGAGGTCATTTATTGTGTGAACTATTTACCTGTTATCGTTTATTTTACTTTTACTGTAAATACCTTCTTAACTCCGTTGCAGGTTACTGTGATTTTGGCAGTACCTTTTTTCTTTCCTTTTACAACGCCTTTGGAGCTTACTGTTGCAATCTTGGTATTGCTGCTCTTGTATGTTACAGAAGATACTCCGGCCAGTGTTGCTTTTACAGTAGCTGTTTTTCCTTTGTAAACAACTGCGGATTTCTTTGCGAATTTTACATATGGAGCTTTTACAGTTACTTTGCAGGTTGCTGTTGCGTTTCCGCAGTTTGCAGTAATCACTGCAGTTCCGGCTTTCACACCTTTTACAACACCTGTGCTTGATACTGTTGCTACTGCTTTGTTGCTGGTTGTATATGTTACTGTCTTAGCTGTATCATTTGAAGTTGCCTTCAGAGTAACTGTTTTTCCTGTGTAAATGGTTGCAGATGTTTTGTCAAGAGTAACTGTCACTTTTACAAGAGCTGCTTCTGCTGCCTTAAGATGCTCAAGTGCCTCATCAACCTCTGCCTGTGTTGCATCTTCTCTTGCAAGAAGCTCTTCTGCCTCCTGAAGCTCTGTCTGCATTGCTGCCCAGGTCGCTTTTGTATAATCGTTCTCAGCAAGTGCTTTTGCTGTTTCAACCTCTTTTGTAAGAGCAGTTGTATCTGCCGGCTCTTCAGATGGTTTTACAATATTTGCGTCTGTAGCATGTACCACAAAACTGTAGTCTGCATAGCCAAGTGCGTATACTGTCAGTCTCCAGTATCCGGTTCCGTCTGTTCCTTCCGGAAGCTGGCATCTTAAAGAATCGGTAAGTCCAAGCTGGATTCCCATGGATTTATGCATCCAGTTATCTGCCGCAAACTTGGTTCCGAAAGATCTCAGCACGTTTGTTCCTGTAGCGTCATCTCCACAATAATCCCAGCGTACTGCCTGCATGTTCGCTCCAAGGTCTCCGTATCCTTCTCCTGTGATATCCACACGGAGGAATTCTCCGTAACTTCCGCTTGCTTCTTTTACTGTTGGTGTTACATTTGCTGCTGTTTTCTGAGCCTGATCCTTGATTCCGGAATCTGCTCCTGTTTTTCTTGCCTCAAATGTAAAGCTGTCACCGTTTTTCACTGCATATTTCAGACCGTTGGTGTCTGCTGTTACTGCTGCTGTTGCTGTATAGGAGCTCAGCTGTACTTCGCCATATCCGCCTTCCAGCACGCCATCATTGGTAACTACGTTGTATTTCTGGCAGAATGCATCATAATCTTCTGTTTTTACGGCAACCGGGATATATTTCAGGCCATAAACTTCATAGTGATGCATATCTACAGTTGTTCCGTCTGCTTTTGTGATAGTTCCTCTGTTAAATCCTACAGTTGTTCCATCTGTCAGCTTAATGGTATTCTGATCTACCCATGCCGCAATCGGATATCTGCTTCCGTCTTCTGCCACAATGGTTGTCTCTGTCTGGAAGCTTCCTCTGTGAAGTCCGTGGTTTGTAGTTGCTCTTGTTACCGTATCAAAAGCACCTTTGTCAAGTTCATTGTGACCATCCACTTCCTCAGAAGGAGTTGTATCTCCTGCTGCATATACGCCTTCGTTTACCCAGTACTCTGCCCAGGTCAGGCCTGCATATACATACTGATACTCTCCCTGAAGTTCATCAGAATCCGCAAATGCCTCTGTCTCGTCGTCTGCTGCTGTAAATTCGTCTACACCGGAAGCCTCTTCCTCCGTATTCTCTGCTGCACTTTCCTCTGTGATCTCATCAGCGTTCTGGTCCTCTGCCGCGATCTCTTCTGCATCAGCAGCCTCTCCCGCAGCTGCCTCGTAATCGGAAACCTCAGCAATCTCTTCCTCATCGCTCTGCTCGGTTTCGTCTGCTACAATGCTGCTGTCCAGGTCTGTTGCCATTACAGCTGTAGGAAAACTTGTTGCTGCCACTGCAAGACTTAAGATGCAGGGAGCTGTTTTTTTCAGTAGATTCCACTTATGCATTACTTATTCCTCCTAAAAATATGAAATATTTATAGAAACCTTTCCAGGGGTCACTATCGTAAATACCACAAACTGCTCCACCGTCTGTGTTTATTCAAGGATATCCTCCACGCTGTAGGAATCCGCAAGCAGGCTGAACCGCTCTTTCATCCCTTCCGTGAGATACACATGATGATCTTCATCCACAAAAAGTCCGTCTGCGCCGTAAGTTTTCAACAGCTGGGCACCTTTTTCCACACCCAAAACGAAACATGCTGTGGAAAGTGCGTCTGCCTCAAGACCTGTGTCACAGACTACCGTAACTCCGGTCACTCCGCTTTTTGCCGGATAACCGGTGGACGGGTCCATAATGTGGTGATATCTTACACCATCTTCGATAAAATATTTCTCGTAATCTCCGGATGTGGAAAGAAATTCTGTGCCATTTAAGGCAACCACACCAAGATAATCGTCATCATTTTCAGCACGGGGATCTGTCACTGCCACATTCCAGGAAGAACCATCCGGTTTGCTCCCATAAGTCATGACACTGCTTCCCCCAAGGTTCATAAGCGCCGCTGTTACATCTTTCTGGTTTTTCAGATTTTCAAGAATCAGGTCACAGCCGATTCCTTTTCCGGCTGCACCAAGATCCAGAGAACATCCTTCATCCATGTGGATCGTGTTTCCATCAAGAGAAATTTTCTGATATCCGGAGTCCTTCAGAACTTCCTGAATCTCATCTTCTCCCGGAATTCTCTGATTTTCTCCCCCGATATCCCACAGACGGATCAACTTCCCGATCGTCGGATCAAAAGCTCCGTCCGAGTCTTTCGCAATCTTCAGAAGGCGCTCCAGATACCCGGAAAGTTCCTCGGAAATCTCCGTATCTTTTCCGCTGTCCGCGTTCACCTTGTAGATCTGGGACTTCTCATTGGTCCAGGAAAGAAGGTTTGTCTCCACATCTGTCAGTACAGATGTCAGTTTACTGTTTATATCGTCGCCTGTGGTATAAAGTGTTTCTGATACCACAGTATCCATTGCAAAATCTGTATCGGTATATGTCTGTACATCATTTTCCGAAGCAGCCATGCACAGCGCTGGAAATAGCATTGTGATTCCTGTAACTGCAGCCGTTGTAAGAAAAGCTTTCTTTTTCAGAGCATGATATCCCATCAATTATTTTCCTCAGTTGTTCCAATGTGAATATTTTTTCTCGGGCAGGTTGCCGCACATGCATGGCAGCAAAGACATTCGCCGGATCTGGCTGTGTCCCCGTCAATGTCCAGATGAGCCGGACATCTTTTTTTACAGAGGCCGCATTTTGGCGGACATTTCTCACGGTTTCTCTGAAACAGTGCTCCCGGAAGGATCGGCATCAATGCAAAAACCGCTCCCATAGGGCAGAGAAACTGGCAGAAAAAACGTTCCTGTGTACACATTCCCGCCATGATCAGAACCAGAATCACGATTCCCGCCAGATATTTACTGTTAGGGAAACGTCCTGCTGTAATCATGGAAAAAACATCCCACGGGCTGGTTCCTGTAAGCTTTCCGTATACTCCTGTGAGGCAGGAAAGTAAAATCAGGGCCAGTACGATATATTTGACTTTCTGAAGTCTGTGAACCATTTTTTCAGAAAGAGCTAGTTTCTTTTTTTTGTGAAAACATTTCGTCCAGATCCAGGAAAAACCTTCATATACGGCATCTCCGAAAGATCCGAAAGCACATGCATATCCGCAGAAATGTCTTCCGAAAAAGCAGGTAAAGATCAGAAGCACTGCTGTTACAGTCAGAAAGGAATTCCACTCTACCGGTTGACCGGCTGCAATGGCGAGAAAAATGGATTTGATTCCCGCAAAAGCTGTGGAAAACAGAGACGGAGCAGCAATAAAAAATGCCAGCTGTATCCCTGCGCGTATCAGCCTTACTTCCCGCTGTCTTTTTTTCATGAGTTTTCCGCCTTTCCAAGTGCTTCATCCACTGCATTCAGGATTCCGGTAGAACTGAATGTTGCTCCTGATACAGTATCCACATCTGTACTCTGGGCGCTTAAAATGGAATCGATTACACTCTCTGCCTGTGAAAGATATGCGCTGTCCTCACCTGGTGCGCTGACTACATTAATGGATGTAATTTCATCACTGGCAAGTGTCACTTCCACCTGAATGGTTCCACCGTATCCATCGGCCTCTCCTGTGTAAGTTCCATCTTTATATACGTTATCGGAATCTGGCGCTGCTGTGTCCTCCGCGTTTGCATCGGATGTCTTGCCGTCCGAAGTGTCTGCTGCCTTGTCACCGTCTGTTGAATCTGCATTACTGCTGTCAGTTCCTGTGGATGCTGCCTGATTCTGCATACGGTTTGCATAGCTTGTCTCCAGTGCACTGAGAAGTTCATTCTGCTGCTCCTGAAGCGTGTCTACCTTATCTGTCAGAGCCGAAATTTCTTTTTCGTTTGCCTGGGCTTTCATACTGCTGTTATAAAAAAGCACAGCCAGAACTACCAGCAGTAAAGAAATCACTCTCATATAAAAATTCTGGTTTTTCATCTCTTTTCTCCCCTGTATTTAGTCAGTCAGATATTCACAGTCCGTTCCTATCATCTGCACATAACCGTTTTTTGAATAAGTTATATATCTTTTACTCATATTTATAGATTAGTTCTAATTAATCATTTTTCTTTAATTAGATATTGCTAACTTACAGCTAGGTATTATATCACCTGATTTTTTTCTTGTCTATACTTTTTGTTAGTACGCGGTAACTTTTTTCTCCGTATCTTTAATTTTTGCTGTAACTTTTCCAGATATTGGTTAGATATCCTTAACTTATATTTGCCTTTTGAATGGGAGTATGATATGATTTTTTCTGAATCTGTGACAGAAACGGAGTTTTTATTTTGAAGAAAAAAGAAGTGATTTTTATTGCCGGGATTCTGGTTCTGGCCGGTATTCTCTGGCTTGGTTTTCAAATCGCAGGGAAACGTTCCCACAATACGATCCGGATTACTGTTGACGGAAAAGAATTCGGAACTTATTCTCTTTCCCAGGATCAGGTTATCCATATCGGGGACACCAATGTCTGCGAAATCAAAGACGGAAAAGTTACCATGACCGAAGCAACCTGTCCGGATCATTACTGTATGAAACAGAAGGCTGTGGATGAACATGGCGGTTCTATCATCTGTCTTCCTAATAAAGTTGTGATCGAAGGAGAAAATACTGCGGAGGATTCAGACTCGGAGAGTTCACCGAAAATCGATGCGGTGACGTAAATGCGAGAACTGCTTATCATCTGAAGACACTGGCGTTTACCAGTGACACAGTGGCATATGGAAGGATTTATTTATGAAACGAAAAACAGCTTATCTTGGATTATTTTCCGCAGTGGCGATTATTTTGGGATATGTAGAGTCTCTGATTCCTGTGTTTGCAGGGATTCCTGGAATCAAGCTTGGGCTTGCAAACCTGGCAGTACTTTTTATACTGGACCGGTATTCACTCCGCGAGGCGGCTCTTGTGTCCGTTGTAAGAATACTTGTGATTGGGTTTATGTTCGGGAATCTCTTCAGTATTTTGTATAGTCTGGCTGGCGCTGCGCTCAGCCTGACTGTGATGGATGTGCTTAAAAAACATTCTGATTTTAGTTTGATCGGAATCAGTGTGGCCGGGGGTGTTACTCACAATATTGGGCAATTGATGGTGGCCATGATTGTGGTGAGTAATACGAGTTTGATGGTTTATGCGCCAGCGCTGCTGGTTGCGGGAGTCCTGGCGGGGGTTCTCATAGGAATTTTGACAAAGGATGTTGTGGGACGACTTCCTTTGAACCTGTAGTGTGTGTATGTTTTTCTTTTTTGGATTATAGTTTTTACTTTATGAAGTAAATTTTAGAAGTGTGTGTTTTTCTTTTTTGGATTATAATTTTCACTTTACGAAAGTGGATAATTTGCGAGAAGGGGAAGCACTCATAGTTGCGAAGGCCGTCTCCCCTTCTCGCGCTCTTCCCCTCCTGGCCACGCCGCTGTTGTGCGTTGTGGAATGTGTAAATGTATCGGCTCAGTCCTGTATT
>OHAI01002768.1_pt1 | contig 12499 bp, 10 predicted proteins | sample 1577091 | NCBI WGS metagenome assembly OHAI01 (sample SAMEA3541548, study PRJEB24748) | human gut metagenome | biome: human gut; feature: human-associated habitat; material: faeces | place: China | collected 2012
GCTCCAGCTTCGCCCTTCGGCGGCTCTCTGACAGGCTGTGCCTTGAAAACGGGCTATCCATCGTGGAGAACCCGAAGCCCAGAGGCCAGACCTACGACAAGTGGCTGGGGGAACAGGCCAAGCCCTCCCACCGGGAGCTGCTGCGGCAGGCTATTGATAAGGCCATGGAGCACAGGCCGGAGAACCTGGACGCCCTTTTGGATCTGCTCCGGGACGCTGGCTGTGAGGTGTCCAAGCGGGGAACAGCCTATCGTCTCAAGCTGCCCGGTTGGGAAAAGGCTGCCCGGCTGGACAGTCTGGGAGATGGCTACACTCTGGAGGCTCTGCTGGAGATTTTTGCTGGTCAGAGGACTCATACACCTGGGAAAAAACAGGCCGTACAGACAATGCGGCCCTCGGTCAATCTGCTGGTGGACATTCAGGCCAAGCTCCGCGCCGGTAAGGGAGCCGGATATGCGCGGTGGGCCAGCAAATTCAACCTGAAACAGATGGCGCAGACCCTGAACTATCTCAACGATCATGGCCTTCTGGATTACAAGGTGCTGGCGGAAAAGACGGTGGCAGCCACGGCACGGCGCAACGAGCTGTCCGAGAAAATCAAGGCGGCGGAGAAGCGTATGGCGGAGATCGCCGTGCTGCGAACCCACATCGTCAACTACGCCAAGACCCGCGACACCTATGCCGCCTACCGTAAGGCTGGCTACTCCCCAAAGTTCCGTTCTGAGCACGAGGCCGACATCCTGCTCCATCAGGCGGCAAAGCAGGCATTTGATCAGCTGAACGTCAAAAAGCTGCCAAAGATGAAAGCCTTGCAGGCCGAGTACGCCGCGCTGCTGGCGGAGAAAAAGGAGGCCTACGCAGAGCTGCGCAAGGCCCGCGACGAGGCGCAGGAGCTGCTGATAGTCAAGGCCAACGTAGACCGCATTTTGCAGAATACCGAGCGTGGAGGCAACGCACAGGAAAAGGGCACAGTCAGCTTCGCTGCTAACTGTGCCCTGTACTAAAGCTAATGTTTTGAATCGCAATAAGATTGGATTTATACTTTTATTGCGTCTTAGTTAACGGCAGTCCATGAATGAATAGTGTTAGTCGACCAAAGAGCATACCAGTAAAAACCAGAAATAGTATCCGTGTCCCGCTGGTACCAGCAATCTTTGCTAGAGAGCCTAAAAAGCTAGGAGCACCCCAAATAGCTACCGTCAGTTCGGTAAATCCTAGAGGTAATAGAACAATAAGTAGGACTATATTCAGAATAATATGCCACCGACTAAGACTCAAATACTTCCAATTACGGCCTAGGAGTGCACCAAATATAAAAGGGAAAAGTGGAATGATTAACTGTTCGATAAGTAACACGCACTTGAAAGGGAGTATTTCATAAAGGTTAAATCTTTGCACATTCAGGTATCCAAAAAAGACGATAAGAAGGACGATTACAATGTAAGTAACGAGGTATCGAAATGGTTTCATAATGTCTAGCCCCATATAGAAGTGCTTGCGACATTGCAAACCAGATCAATTTCGCAGGTCTCCCCCATCGAATTTCTTACTGTGGCACCGTAATGTCCAGCAACACATAATACTCCATAACCTTCTACATCAGCAACTGGTTCCCAAGTTGATGGGGGCGTCCACTGTAGTAGACTATCCTCGTTTCGGACGTGGAATCCGGAACCAGGTTCGGCCGAAATTATATGCTCAAAAGAAACTTCTTTAGAAGAAGGTGTGCCTGGATATTTATTGTATCCGATTTGACGGATTATGATCTCTTCATCACTTACATTTACACGCCCTTCACCAGCGGGGTGGGGAAAGTTTCCATAGTTAACTTCCTCAATTTGAATATAGTTGAAGTCAACATACTTCCCATCAATCTTAATGATTTGGGGGTCACGCTTTTCTAGGATTTCTAGGACAAATTGACATTCATAAAAAATATCATTCTGACTAGAATGGGCAAATGGTGTGATTCCGCTTTCAATCTGAGAGATTATTCGGTCTGTTTCTATCTGTTGGTCATCTGTAGTAGGTATATAATAGGAAACTCGATGAGCGATAACTCCAGGTTCGGTTGAGGGAGTACTAGTGATTTCCGCAATGCACTCCCTCTCAGCCCCGTCAATGCAAAAATTTGTAACAATGTATTGAGAAGAATCAGAATTATGGAGAGTCGAAGAATCAGCAGCAAAGCAGCTGGTGGTCAAAACTACGCAAAGGGCTGTGAATACCGCAATCGCATTTATAGTCCTTTTCATAATAGCTCTCCTTCCATAGCGGGTATTAGGATCTGCGGATTACTAACGTAAGATTAATCTTACGAAATGGGACTTAATAATTCATGGGTTTTCCTCCTCCCAATTCCTATTGGTGGCAGAAGTAATCTGACCATGCTCTTTAGCGTCCGCAGGACGCGTAGCCAGCTCCGGTACAGAGCTGTTCAAGGGGGCTTGGGGGTGCTGCCCACAACAAGCAGACGGGCGCGTGTATTAACACAGGCATTGCTTGCCACTATCAATTAGAAATGTCGAAATGATACATCGAATTGGCGGATTCGTCACTTAGTCCAGTCACCTTCATAGGAATCCCAATAGGGAATGTAAAAATCAACCTTCTCTCCAGTCCAAGGACAACTTCTACGGCAACGAGTATGAGCGCAGAAGGTCATCGTAGCGGTATCATTCTGATCCACAAGACCGACATGGCCGGCGTTCGTACCATCACTATTCAGCCAGTTAATGATGCTTCCGGCAAAGGCTTCTTTTTCGTTGGTACTGTGGAAGAAAAGGCCATTGTTGGTCAAATACTGGCGGATGCCATTCCCAGCATTGCCTGTTGTTTTCCAGGGCTCAGTATATGGCTTCCATTTACTGTCTGTAGGAAGCCCACCATAAACGAGGCATTGAGAGACAAAATTTGTGCAATCATTTGACGCATAAAATGTATACTCTGGATTGTGGCATGTAGCATGATCATACAAGGAACCGTTCGTGCATGACCAGTCGCGTGCATAGTCACGTGCGCGGACACGATCATAATTTTTGATTACAGAGTTGATGGTTGAGGCCCGAGTACTAGGAGTAGCCATTCTCTCGGTAATATTCAGAATAGCGGCTTGGCCGGATTCCATCATAGCCTGATTGCTGTCAGGAGCAAGTTCCTTTGCAGGAACATTCTCATTCATACCGACATATTCGATGTTATCAATCCCGATGGCCTGTGCTGCATTTGAGCGGGCTGTTGCTATAGGGACTGTTACTTGAAGCTCAATGTAAGTATCCTGAGCTACCCCGATATAGTTGTCTTCCAGATCCGCTTTTTTCGCATCAATATAGGCACTGGCTGCGCTGATTTCATCTGGATCTGTCAACTCCGTCAATGCAATCTCAAGGCCCTGGATATACGGCATATCCTCAGCACAGGTAGCCTTGAGTGTACGGTCAAAGGATACAACAACGTCAACAATGATATTGCCCATATCATCATAGGTTGAATTTTGGACTTCAGCTTCCGCGTTGGTGATGGTATAGAGATCTTCATAGAGAGCGGTGACCTCAGACAGGGCCTTCTCTGCAATGGCGGAATTGTCAACAGGTTCAGCCGCAAAAGCGGTTGCTGACCCAATCATTGTAAGGGCCATAATGCAACAAAGTAGCCTCTTCATAAGTATACCTCCTTCTGTAAATTGAGTGTTTCCGGCAGAGTAGCAGTATCTATTCAGAACACTATCCCCCCTTTACACAGCGTCTCCTGCCCCCTGAATCTCGTGACATTTTCTGTGTCTATGGTTTGCTGTAACCTAGGTTCATGATGACAAGGTCAAAAGCATCTGCTGAATGCCTGCTTTGAGTATGGTCAATTAAGAATGTTTTCCGCCAGCCAGTTCTCAAAGTCAATTTTATACATTTCTTTGTTTCCGTCAGCTGAAAACTCGGTTGTGTATCCGCCTAAAGATGTGAATTTGCCGCCATCCATTTGGACAACATACGTGGTAACCGCGTTTATAACCAACCAGCCGTCCTTCAATGTATCTTCAAACACAATAACTGCCTCAGGATTGTCGGCTTTTACACTATATTTTAGTGAATACAGAATATAGGTGGTTCCATTTTCTTGGAACACTTCTGCCATCTGAATAGAATCGATACGTGAATCACTGAATGTACTCGGGGTACTAGTATAAGCCCCTTGGAGTTTTGTGATTATGGCTTTCTGGTCAGATACAAATGCCTCGGCCAGAGGGGTTATATCCTTTAGAATGGACTGTCCATATAGGCGGTAAATAAGTATTGCAGCCTGCTCAATGCTCACATTGGCTTTAGGTGCAAGAGTGTTGTCAGAAGTGCCGTTAATAATTCCACAGCCAACCATGGAACTCATAGCATCCTTAGCCCAGTTAGATACTTGTGCATTGTCGGAAAACTTTGTAAGAGAAGCAGTGTCTAGATTATTATTTGGATTTGTGTATTGGATTGCACGATAGAGCATTGTTGCAACTTCTTCTCTGGTAATTAAGCGGTTTGGAGAGAAGCTTGTTCCATCTCCAGTTCCTTTAACGATTCCGACTACAGCCGACTTCTGCGCTGCGATACTTGTAGTATCTGTGAATTTTACGGAACTTCCATCAATGGTGTCACCTGTGGCCTTTTCCACACAGTTGACAACGAGTTCCGAAAATTGGAGGCGTGTAATGTCCCTCGTGTAATCAGTTCCAAGGGTATCTGTTAGAAGTCCGAGTCGCGCTGCCCTTCCGACATCAGGGACAGCCCAATCATTTATCTTAGTTTCTGGTAAAGCGGTCGCTTGGGCAAATGTTGTTAAAGATAGCATTAAAGCGAGGATAGATGCGATGATACACTTTTTCATAATAATCACCATACTAAGGCCTAATTATTTTCGGTTTGCTAACCATATTTAATGCTTTCCTGTATACCCCCATTCTTCCATCATGCTCTTGCATTCCAGCGGTCGCTCATTAAAGCTCCCTCTATTTTAATACCAGAAATGCTTCCTAAAATATTTCACCAAAATAAAAATATTGGCGGCTTAATGCCGCCAATATTTTTGAGCTATCTTTTCGCAGTAACTACAGGGGAGGTGGGAGTGGTGCGACTGTCACCGCCATTTGCATCTTTGGCAAAAACTTCGGCTGTCACACGATATTGGTGCCCGATGGTCCCCGGATATGAGAGGGTTCTGCTGTAGGTGGAGCGATTTTCGGCGGTCATCCAGCTTTGGCCTTCATATTCTCTGGCCGTGCTCCAAGTCTTTCCGCCATCGTCGGACTCCTCTAACAAAATATAGCTGGCACCCAGCTCTGATACACTTTTATTTGCAACGACAAAAATCGACATTTCAATAGCTCCGTTGTTACTTGCGGACACTGTGGCCGAATACCTTGTAAGATAGAGGCTTGCCCGCTCAACCGCCGAAGCATGGATAACAAAACCTGTGCAGAAGGCCAGCATAAAAAGTGCCGCACAGATGCAACGCAGAGATTTTTTCATAGTTGACTGTTCCTCCCCTAAGCATAGATGGAGTCAATAATTGCGATCATTTCTTTTTCACTTATTGGTCCCGTAATGGAGCATTCACAGTTACCATTTACCCAAGCAGACAACTGCACACTCAGATTTGACATAATATAGTGAGTAATACCATTTTGAATATACTCAACGACAGAGGAGCCGTCCTTTTCAAAGGTGGATGAGGTAAAGGTACCATCCTTCCGATAGGAATACAGAAAAGAAAGGGTGTTCTGCTCCTTACTATAAGACGCACTAAATATGATTTCTGTGTCTGAGGGACTGACTTCCACATAGTCCAGTGTGTACCCCTCGGGTATCCAAGACGGGGCTAACGGATCAGAAATGGAGTAAGCATCAAAGGCATCCTGAAGCGTGGAGTATTGTTCCAGCTCGTAGAATCCATCTCCATTTGAGACTGTGTGGTAAGTGGGAGCCGCAGAAGCTTTTGGAGCAACAAAGTGAAAGGTTTCCTCGGTCCAACGACCGAGTGCACCAAACACGTCGATACCTGCGGCCTGGGCACCGAACATACCGAGAACCCCGACAATGGCGGCTGCGGCGACAAGTTGGGGAATGGCTTTGCGAAAACGGAACTTGTGAGAAAAGGACCTAGAGTGCTTTGGATTAGGTAAAATATCATCTGCATCAAACAGAATTGAGTGCTTGGAACGGAACTGATTCCATGATGATTCAACATCAAACTGTTTTGGGAGAGGGGCCTTTTCATCCAGGGCTTCCAAATAAGCATCAACCAGATCTTCATCGTAGGTCTGGTCGGTCATGCTGTCCAGTTTGGCCTCTAACTCAGTCAACAATTCCTCTGCTGATTTATCATGGAGATGCCCTTTGGATTGAGAGACGCCCCTCATTTCCTCTCTTAATCGATGCGGAGTACGTTTCTTCTCAGGCATCGTGACACCTCCTTCATAGAAATACCAGAAAAAAGAGTCAAAACATTACATCAATTCTGAAAAATCTTTTTCTTTTTCTGATAGTTTTTTATAGTGCTTTTTTGCACGAAACATTTGAGTCCGGCAGGTTAAGATAGGAATTTTGAGCCGGGCAGATAGTTCTTCGTAGGTCAACCCATCCTCGAAAAACCAAACAAGGAGATCTTGTTCTCGTTGGGTAAGGCCGGGTGGGAGCATGTCCCGGAGGGAAAGAATTTGGACGGGCGGAGCAGTCAGCTGTTCTAGCTGGTCATTTATTTCGACTTCGTGATCCACACGGTTCTGATTAGTGCTAATTGTTTGTAGAATCAAAAAGTGGACTGCCTTCATCAGCCACCCAACAGGATTGGGGTGACACTTCACAAGCTCAATTTTCTCAATTAGTGCCAGAAATGCCTCCTGCACAATATCCTGTGCCGCCTCTGCATCCTCTAAACGCCGAAGAACTACTTTATACAGTTTGGGTGCGTTATATCTATAGAGTTTCTGTACCCATGCCTCATCAGCTTGATTCATAGGCACCCCCTCCTTCTTTGTGGTAATAGTATCCTTATTCTACTAAATAGTTGACTGAAATGCAAATCTATCATTTGATTATATCGGAAAAGAGACGTACCTGCTTGACTAACAGGTCGTGATAGTCTGGAGGAATAGATGCAAGAGCATCTGCTAAGTCGTTTGGAATTGGTGCAGTTCCGCTACCAAATAGGAGAAAATCGGTAGAGACGCCCAGTGCACAGGACATCCTTCCAAGTGATTCGAGGGAAAGGCCGCTTTGCCCATTCTCTACACATGTTAAGAATCGGGCGCTGACATCTGTTTTTTCAGACAACGTTTCACGTGACCACTTCAATTCCTTACGTCGGTTCCTGATACGCTGACCCATTTCGACATGAAGCGATTTCTTCTCTTTCACGGCAACGCCCTCCATTAGAGTATTTGCATTACAAATATTCTAATGGTTATTATTTCGGCATAAAATAAAGTAATACAAATGAATTATTTGCAAAACAGTACATCAACAAGCATAGATACCTGAAATATTTTTGTGCTCTCCTAAAGTAAATAAGTGGGGGTATTGTGCTTCACAGCAAGTTCAGCGATGAAGGACACTTTATCGCCGACCTTATTTGTGTTTGGAGAGAACAAGCGTCTTGTGAGAAAGAAATTATAGGCAATCAGGCACCCCTGGGTGTCGCTCTCCTCCCAAATCAATTTATCTGAGCCATATAAATTGTTTGGAGGGAGCTACCATGTTTGACCGAAAAAGCGACTACGCATTGAATAAAAGGCACCCTGATTCCATCGTGTGCAAGAGCGTGACAGACGTACATATTTACTTGACCCGTGCAGACTTCTCCTCTGAGGCGGACTTTCTGAAGTGGAAGGAATGGTCTGACCGGAACTACCATCAGATGGATAAGGCCGGACGCGGTTTCTATGATAACTGCCTGCCACTGGATGAGCGGATAGATTCTATGGAGCCATCCGCAGAGGAGTTACTGCTGAGAGATATTGAGCAGGCAGGCCAGGAGGCAAACTGTGCTGTGCTCATGGCAAAGATCAAAAGCTGTTTGAGCACGACACAGTTCCGCCGCCTGTGGATGCACTACGCCGAAGGCAAAAGTGTTACTGAAATTGCAGCGATTGAAGGGGTCTCAAAGGCCGGAATATCTCTTGCCCTTCGCGCTGCAAGAAAAAAAGTCGAAAAGATGCTCGAAATGACTTAACAAATGGGGTGTTTTTACGTGCTTAGTGAAGGACATACTTTCCTCATTTCCTTCTACAAGTGAATACACGATATTGCAGGCACAACCCCGCGTGAACAGCGACGTAAGGAGCGCCGCCATGACAGCCAGCTTTGGGGGGTGATGGACAAGCTGGCCGAGCGATCTACGCAGTCCTTAGACCCGGCATGGCACACCGGGCGCGACGACAGCGTGGGGGCATAATGAGACTTTCGTAACGACCTCCCACGTCAGAGGGGGAACCCTGCGGCGCACGCCCAGAGCGACGCTGCGGAGTTTTGACAGCCCTGCCAAGGGCGGCCTGCAATATCCCCGTCACCGGGGGCGCGTGGCAAATACGGTGAATTGATATAAACAAGCACGGAGACAGCCGCGCCAGAGTACGCCGCGTGTTATAACGGCCCGACAGTTCTGGCGCGGCTGTTTTATTGATACAGGAATTTATGGGAGGTGCCTCGTTGGAACAGACACGTTTTCACCATAAAATGGCAGTTTGCTTAATTCACGTTTTATATGAAAAAGGCGAGATCCCGCGTAGCGTCTATAAGGAAGCCCTGCAAATCGCAGAGGCAGATCGGCATCCTTAACAAATCTCCAAGAGCAGATTATTCTTTGCATTGGAGGTGACTGATATGAAATCAGTATTCAAGACGCTAGACCGCAACCGGCCACGAAAAATGGTTTTCTATGGGAGAGTCTCTACGGAACATGAGGCCCAGCTTGCAGCTCTAAAAAATCAGATGCAATGGTATGATGACCAGGAGCGATATCATCCCAACTGGACAGTGGTAGACCGATACATTGATGAAGGAATTACAGGTACACTAGCAAAAAAGCGTCCTGCTTTCATGAAGATGCTGGAGGACGCAAGACAAGGAAAATTTGACCTAATTGTGACCCGTGAAGTGTGTCGTTTTGCACGCAATACCGTTGATGCACTGGTATCTGTACGTGAACTAAAGAAGCTCGACATAGAAGTATATTTTGTAGAGGATAATATTTGGACTCTGGATGGAGACGGGGAGCTTCGCCTCACCATCATGGCGACGCTGGCCCAGGAGGAGAGTCGCAAAATCTCCGAACGAGTGCTGGCCGGGCAGGCCATCAGCCGTCAAAATGGGGTCTTGTATGGTACAGGGAATATTATAGGATATGACCGGGTAGGAAGTACCTACGTCATCAATGAGCCACAGGCAGAAATCATTAGACTGATTTATTCCATGTACTTGGATGGATATGGCGAAAAGGCGATAGTCAATGAATTGACGAGACGTGGTTGCCAGAACGGACGTGGTGAAGTAAAGTGGGATTGTAGCAAGGTGGGGCGCATTCTAAAAAATGCAACATATAAGGGCTACATCGGTTACAATAAATCTGTGACGGTGGATTTCTTGGAGCATCGGCGCATCACAAACCATGATACCAGTCAGCACACGCTTATCAAAGGCGACTTCCCAGCGATTATCTCAGAGGAGGATTGGAATCGTTGCGCGGAAATTCGTGAAAGTAGAATTCAGTCTATGCCGCAGTTAGGTGGAGGGACACGTAAGTTCGGTCGTAACCCATCGAAATTTTTATGGTCTAAAAAGCTGCGGTGCTCATGTGGGTGCTCATTCCAGCGGTTTCACTGGAGAACGAATAAAAGGGATGGGAAAGAGGTCTACGGATACCAATGCTACAGCCATCGAAATGGGGCGTCTTTGCAATATATGGTGGACAATGGATTGACAGATGAGCACACCTGCCAAATCCGCTCTATCTGCGATTGGAAACTGGATCTTATGGCAAAGACAGTTCTGGAAAATGTATGGATAGACCGCCGGGCCGCAGTCATAGAGGTATGCAAGATACTTGCTCAGTGTGGGAAGGAATCACATCAAGAGGAGCATCAAGAGCATAAGAGACTAGAGGCTCGTGCTCAAAAGCTGAAAACTCGGCTGCAAAATCTAATCGAAATGAGAGCGGATGGAGAACTCTCAAAAGAAGAATTTATGAGCCAAAAGTCTGAGATTGCCGAGCAGCTTCAAGCAATAGAGAGTCAAAGAACTACCGTACCTGTTCAAAAGCAACCTGTATTGAATGTTGAAAAGATCAGAGACACGCTGAACTGCCTCATTGATTTTACACAGCCTAAGCTGGATGAGATGCTACTGGACAAAGTAGTAGACCGAGTAATTCCAATCACAAACGACCATTTTCGGTGGGAGCTAAACCTGCTGTCAGGGGAGCACAATGCTGTTGAATGTAGCATTAAAGGCAGAAAAAATAAGGCTTCCGTGTCGATAGAGGAGACGGTTCGGAGTGATACTTTAAGCAATATTTTCTCTGAAAAAATCGCCCCTACAGGTGGGCCGCTGGACAGGCCGCCATCAAGAACCCCCGCTAAGGGCGGGTCAGGTAGAATAAGTTTCGCAAAAAGACAAAGAGACATGGTTTGCAGATGTCTGGTAGAATGAAGTTGCGACACCACCATTCGAAAGGAGACAGCAAACCATGTCCGAAAAGATTGTACAGCTAAACGAAGAAGTTATCAAGGGGCAGCTCAAGGAACTTGTGCGCGGAAGCGTAGAGGAAACCCTCAACGAGCTGCTGGAGGCCGAAGCGGAGAAGCTGACCCAGGCGGCCCGGTACGAGCGCAATGAGCAACGCCAGGGCTACCGCAGCGGCCACTACAACCGCAACCTTACCACCACTTCTGGGGATGTCACACTCAAGATGCCCAAGCTCAAGGGGATCTCCTTTGAGACTGCCATCATTGAGCGGTATCGCCGCCGGGAGAGTAGCGTGGAAGAGGCTCTCATTGAGATGTACCTGGCTGGCGTATCCGTCCGGCGTGTAGAGGATATTACCGAGACTCTCTGGGGCAGTAAGGTCTCTCCCTCCACCATCAGTGAGCTGAACAAGAAAGCGTATGTCCACATCGAGGATTGGCGTAACCGTCCTCTGCAAGGCGGGCGGTATCCGTATGTCTATGTGGATGGGATCTATCTGCGCCGCAACTGGGGTGGAGAGTTTGAAAATGTGGCCATCCTGGTGGCAATCGCGGTCAATGAGGACGGATATCGTGAGGTTTTAGGTGCCGCCGAGGGCATGAAAGAGGACAAGGCCAGTTGGATCAACTTCTTCCAGTGGCTGCGTGGCCGTGGCCTGGACGGCGTGAAACTCATCGTTGGAGATAAGTGCCTTGGTATGCTGGAGGCCGTGGGCGAAGTGTTCCCTGAAGCCAAATACCAACGCCGCCCGGCCAAGCAAGCCGAACGGCAAGGGTTGTTTTCCGGCCTGCTGTACTGCGCCGACTGTGGAAGCAAGCTGCATTTCGCCACCGGCAAAAACATGACACCGCAGCAAGACTGCTATCGTTGCTCCCGGTATAAGAGTAATACGGGTGATTGTACCATGCACTTTATCCGGGAAGAAACGCTGAAACTGTTTGTGTTGCAGCGGATTTTCGATGTGACGGCACTGTTCTTTGACGATGCCATGGCATTTGGGGAAGCCGCGAAAAAGCAACGGTTCCAAGAAGCCGAAAAAGAGGCCAAGAAGCGCAGGCGCGAAATCGCCCAAGCGGAAAAGCGTATTGGCGAACTTGACCGGATTTTCAAACGCATTTATGAGGACGACATCAGCGGTACGATCAGCCATGAACGGTTCTTGAAACTCTCCGCCGACTATGAGGCAGAACAAAAAGAACTGACGGAGCAGGTCAAGGCATGGCGGGACGCAGTAGAAACCTTTGAACAGGATCAAGCCGATTTTGCCAGCTTTGCAGCCATTGTGCGAAAATATGTGGGCATCCGGGAACTGACGCCCACCATCGTCAATGAGTTTGTAAAGAAGATCATCGTCCATGCGCCGGACAAGTCCAGCGGCCATCGCAGGCAGAAGATCGAACTGGTCTGGAACTTCATTGGAGAAGTCAACCTGCCGGGTGCCGCTCAGACCGTGGAACGGCAAAGAAAAGGCAGGACGGCATGACTTTTCAGCCATGCCGCTCTGCGACAATTAAATTACTTCCTTATGGGGGCGCACCTTTGCGCAGGCCGCTTTTTATCGCCCTTCCAGCCAGCCCTTGAACTGCTCCAGCAGCTCCACGGCCTTGAACTTCACCACGTAGCCCTCGTCCTCCCCGGTCATCAGGGAGACCTGGTTCTCCGTCAGCCCGGCCTCCAGGGCGGTTTCCTGCGTGGTCTCGCTGACGGAGCCCAGGCATAGGGGCGGGAACACCACGCACCACCTCATCAAACATATTGATGGCTCGCTTGGTCGCTGCCTGTCC
>OHAI01002774.1_pt1 | contig 12477 bp, 8 predicted proteins | sample 1577091 | NCBI WGS metagenome assembly OHAI01 (sample SAMEA3541548, study PRJEB24748) | human gut metagenome | biome: human gut; feature: human-associated habitat; material: faeces | place: China | collected 2012
TTACAAGTTTTTTAGAGAAAATTACGGGTTACCGGATTTGCCAAGACAGAAGAATGAACAAATTAAGGCATTAAGAACATTTCTTAATGTAGCAACACTTACTGTATTGGGTAAAAGAGACATGGCTGTTAGCTTTAGAAGTTCGACAGAGGATTTAACGGAAGCAAGTACTGTTAAAGCAAATGCAATGGTTCAAATTGCAACTAATAAGGCACTAAAAATAGAGGCACCCAGATTTAATAAAAAAAAGTTTGAAGAAGCTGTAAAATATGCTTTGACACTTACTAGAAATCACGAAGATTTTTATCCATTGATTAGAAAAGCTTTTTTGGAAACAGGTGTAATTTTTGTCATACTGCCAAACATTGCAGGTTCAAAGACTAATGGTGCAACAAAAAAGATTGGTGAGAATATTATGCTAATGGTAAATGATCGAAGATTGAATGCTGACTCATTTTGGTTTACTTTATTTCATGAAATAGGGCATATTATAAATGGCGACTATGGAATATCATTTGAAAAGGAAACTGGGGAGCAGGAAGAAGCAGCAAATAAGTTTGCACAAGATAGTTTGATACCAAATGACCAGTACCAAAAGTTTGTTGAATGCGCAAAATTTGATTTACAATCAATTAAAGATTTTGCAAATAGAATAAATCGTGATCCTGGTATTGTTTTAGGAAGATTGCAAAATGATAAAATAGTTGATTTTAATGATTGGACGCTGAATCCTTTAAGACACAAATATAAAGTAAGAATTGTGATATGAATTATATGGTAAGAACGCTCCGGTTTTGGGGCGTTTTTAGCTACATAGGAGAGGACTTTATGGGAATTGGAAAAGTAGCAGGAGATACTGCATTAGAACTAATTAAGAATGAAAATGTTCAGAATAAGGCAGTTGGAATGATGGGAATGTTATTTCCTTATGCTGGATTGACAAAAAAGGCTGTTGATATGTATATAGACGAGATTGAAAAATCAGATATGTCGCCAGAAGCAAAGGTGTTTTCTGTTGTTAATGCAAGGAAAACTATTAAAAGGATTAGAAATCAGAAATCTATTGCAGATATTGCAATGAATAACGCAAAAGAAGGGACAGATTTTTCGGATAAGTCAGGTGTAAGTGAAGAGTGGTTGGAACGGCTTATGGATTCTGCTGGTTTCGTATCAGCAGAAGATATTCAAATTATATGGGGAAAGATTCTTGCAAATGAATTTGAAAATCCTGGAACAACACCTCCGAATATGATTAGAATTCTGTCTGAAATTACACCTAACCTAGCAATGGCATTTAAAAAAATATGTAGCATGAAAATATGGATATGCCCATTGTCAGAGCAGGAAGAAATAGTAGGAGCATTTCAAAAAGTTTTTGTTCCATATAAGAAAAACGAAGAACAGCTTCGGGAAATGGGAATATCATTTAACGTATTAAATGAATTAGAAACACTGGGAGTAATAAAATTAGAGACAATAGGCGGATATATTACACAGGGAATAGAAAATAAAAAAGTTTTGATTTGTGTAGGTGATAAGTTAGATGTGATTTGTGAACATAATAATGATAATATACCTATCGGTAATGTGCTGCTAACTTCAGTAGGTGAAGCTTTACAGACAATTACTGATTCTGAAGAGATTCCTCAATATTATGAAATGATTAAAAAGTATCTGCTAGATCAAAATGTAAAGTTATCGGAAAAACATAATTTTGTGGCAAAAGTCGAAGGTGAAGCTTTAAGTATATCTAAAAATAGTGAGTAGTAACCCCGCCCGCTTTTTACTCCGTTTCTACTACGATTGCTGTACACATCTTGCAAAATTTTGCTAAGATTTGCATTTTATGTACAGAAATGACTGATACATAAGGAAAAATTAACATCGCGCAAATCGCTGCAAATGGTAGCAGGAAAGCGCATTTTTAAAGGAGTTTTTATGAGTATACGCGTACTATTCATCTGCCACGGCAATATGCCAAAATGATATGGTAATGTCAATATTCATGGTATGATGAGATGGACTTTATGAGAAAATACACCTTTTTTACACCTTTTGATTAGCTTGAAAGCTGAGCACTCGTATGATTTAAATATTCTTTTTAAGAACACATCAATAAAACGATGTGTTTTTTTATTGCTTTTTGAAAGTAGAGGTGAGCTGGATGCTAAAAATCAGATTACAAGGTAATAAAAAGGAATTAAGAAGAATGATGAAATTGTTACAGAAAAATCAGAGATGTCAAATTGGATATACATCGAATTTTATGCAGTGTGATGATAAGAAATACCATCGGGTGTATGTGACAATGTATTTGCTACAAAAAGAAAGGCATGAATCTAAAAAGCAATAGTTTATAAAATACGGAGGGTCAGAATTATGTGTAAAGTAATCGCTATATGCAATCAAAAAGGTGGCGTGTCCAAAACCACCACAACAGTGAATCTTGGAGCAGGCTTAGTCAGAGAAGGAAAGAAGGTGCTTGTGATCGATGCAGATCCACAGGGAAATCTGTCACAGAGTCTTGGCATTATGAATCCGGATGAGCTGGACGTGGCACTGCCTGACATTATGGAGCAGATCATTATGGATAAGGATGTGGATGTGACAGAGGGGATTGTTCAACACGAAGAGGGACTTGACCTTATGCCATGCAACATCAATCTGTCCGGTGTGGATGTATCGCTTGTGAATGCCATGAGTAGGGAGTTTGTTTTGAAAACTTATGTCGAAAGTATGCGAGAGTTCTATGACTACATTCTTATCGACTGTATGCCGAGTCTTGGAATGATAACTGTAAATTCCCTTACTGCAGCGGACAGTGTGTTAATCCCGGTACAGGCAGCATATCTGCCGGTAAAAGGACTGGAGCAGCTAATCACAACGATCTGCAGGGTGAAGAAGCATCTCAATCCGTCGATTCGGTTTGAGGGGATATTAATCTCCATGTTGAATGCAAGGACCAATTATGCGAAGGACATTATGGAACTGATAAACGAGTATTACGGAGATTCCGTTCCTATTTTTGAGAGTAAGATTCCATTTTCCGTAAAAGCCTCTGAAACATCAGCGGCAGGAGTAAGTATTTTTTCGCTGGATAAAAAGCATCCGGTAGCAAAAGCTTATGAAGAACTGACGAAGGAGGTAATCGCTCATGAGTAGAACAAAGGCTTTAAAAAATGTGAAATTGACGAGTTTTGATGACCTCTTTGGAGGCAAGGTTGTGGAGAAAACTGCAGAAATGGGCGATGTGAAAGAGATACCGCTTTCTGAGCTGCATGAGTTTCATAACCATCCATTTCAGATCCGTTCGGATGAAGAATTGGAAGAGATGATTGAGAGTGTCAGAGAGCATGGAGTGCTGGTGCCGGGAATTGTACGGAAACGAGAACAGGGCGGTTACGAGATCATTGCAGGACATACAAGGAAGCATGTGTGTGAAGTGCTTGGCTTGGAAACCATGCCGGTCTTTGTAAAGGAGCTGAACGACGATGAAGCCAGTATGGTGATGGTGGATTCTAACATTCAGCGGGAAAATATCCGACCAAGTGAAAAAGCAAAGGCGTATAAGATCAAGTATGATGCCATGAAGAATCAGGGTAAAGCAGGAAACAGCCTGCAGATGATGTCGGAGGAAAGCGGTGAGAATTACAAGTCGATCCAAAGATACATCTGGCTTGCCAGGCTGAATGATGATCTTTTGGCATTGGTCGATCATAAGCGGCTTGGACTTGGTCAGGGCGTCAGTTTATCAGTTTTGACAGCTGAAGAGCAGCGAATGGTTTATGAAGCACTCTGCCGGTATCAAAAGAAACCGTCGGCGGTACAGGCAAATACGATCAAGCAGCTTAGTGTGGATGGAAAATTGGATGAAGAGATGTTGGAACGCTATCTTTCCTCTGCACAGAAACAGAACCGTAAAAAAGAGATCACTCTGAAAAATGAACGACTGGCAGAGTATTTCGAGGAAGAAACTACAGAAGAGGAAATGATGAATATCATTTTCGGACTGTTAGATACATGGAAACAAAAGAAAGGAAGTGGACAAAATGAATAAGATTATTTTACTGGGAAATATGACAAGAAATCCAAAAACAACGAGAAAGACGGCAGAGGATGGAAACGAGGTTGTGATCACGAAATTTGATCTTGCGGTCAACCGCCGGTCAAAGCGTGATGGAGAATCGGATGCAGATTTCTTTCATTGCACTTCCTTTGGCAAGCAGGCAGAATTTGTCGAGAGATATTTTCATAGTGGTTCCCGTGTGCTGGTCATTGGCCGGGTGCAGAATAATAACTACACGACAAGAGAGGGCAGCAAGGTATATGGCTTTAGTATCATCACAGAAGAGGTTGAGTTTGCACAGAAGAAAAGTGCAGAAAAACCGGCAAATAAAGACGGTGATTTTTCATCTGCCACAGATGAGGATCAATCGTTCGATGGCAGGTAGGTGATAATATGGCAGAAGGTTTCTTCCGAAGTAAAAAAGGATTTACCGTCGTTCAAAATGAGATAACAAGAGACACCCACATTTCTTTGAAGGCAAAGGGATTATATCTTGTGATCCAGGCATATATCTCGATGCCGGATAAGAAATGGACAAAAGAAGATTTTCGGAATCTGACCAAAGAAGGAAAAAAAGCATTTGACAGTGCATGGAAGGAGTTAAAAGATTTTGGATATTTAAAGGTACACTTTATGCCGGATAACGGTAAGTGGCAGGCGGAGTATGAGCTGCTCGATGAGCCGGATCTGGGACCGCATACACTATATCATAACAGCAATGGAGAAATTTCCAGTAACAATCTGACACGGGCAGGAAGGAAACAGCAGGCAGATTTATGTGCAGAAGAGAATGAACAGGCTTCTTCTGAAAATAACAGTGATCCGGCTGCAGAAAAAGAGACAAATGACCGTTACCCCCCTTTTGGTACTAACGGTAAAGATGACCGTTACCCCCTTTTCGGTAGCAACGGTAACGGTAACAACGCAAACGGTAATAACGCTTACGGTAGCAACGCAAATGGGGGTAACAATAATAAAGACTATAATATAAATCCTGATATAAAGACTGGTATATTAAATCCTAATCTTAATCCATATCAGGATCAGGAGGTGATCCGAGAAGATTATTCGATGGAGTTCATCGTGCAGCACTATGAACTGGAAGCAAGGTATATTCCTCGTGGAAAGGAGAAGCAGTTCAATACGGTAAAGGATGTACTTTATGATGTTTTAAACACCGGGAAGCCGATTATCCGGGTTATGGGAGAGGACAAACCGGCGGCTGTTGTAAAATCAAGGCTTTTGAAACTGGACCGATTGGATATTGATTATGCGATCGAGCAGTATCAAAAGCAGGTGACAAAGGTACATAATCACAAAGCCTATATGCTTACGGTGCTGTATCAGGCGAAGTCGCAGGGGGAACTGGATATCAGCAATCAAGTCATGTATGATTTTTATGGAGCTGGCAACCATGAAAAGGACAGCGGTGCCGGGTGATAAAAATGTTTTAATAAACTAACAGATACAATATAATTAACATTGCTGGGAATGACCAGCGTACAGCAAGGAGCGTGAATGATATGAAAAGATTAGTAAAAACCGGCGTGTTCATGATGTTGGTGCTGATGATGGTGGCATCACAGAAAAATGTGGCAGAAGCAAAGGCGAAAGTCATCTATAAAAAAATGACGATCGATCTGAACATGGATTCTTTTCCTTTTCGCTACATACCGACAAAACTGCAGAAATATTCCAAAGTAAAGGTTTGTGTCAAAAACAGGAAGGTGCTGAAAGCGAAAGCAAAAGGCAGAAAATACATTGTCATGAAAGGAAGAAAAGGCGGTAAAACGACAATGACGGTCAGCCTGTATAAAAAACACAGAAAAGTGCGTGTGTACTGTTACCGTATCAAGGTGATCGGAAAGGGACAGGATGGCTATAAGTCACAGGCAAAGGAAGCATTTGACATTCAGAACCGGTACCGGGCAGAGAAAGGTGCAAAGGCACTGACATGGTCAGATGAGTTATATCGGTTTGCCCTGTACCGTTTAAAGCATAGTGGTTATGATAGACATAAAAATCTTCCAACCGATATGGAGAACTTTTTTGGCGATACATTGGTAGTCAACAACATATCCTTAGGAGAAAATATGGCGTGTGGACAGACAAGTGCCAAAGAAGTGATGCTTTCGTGGAAACACAGTCCCGGACATTATCAAAACATCAAGAACAAAGGATATCGTTGTGGTGCGATTGCCCGCTATAAGGACATCTGGTGTGCGGTTTTTTATGATGGTTCTCCAGAAAATCTGACGAGAAAACAGGAAAATGCATCGGAAATGATATTTACCGTGAAAAGACAGGATAAGGCAACCGGGCAGTATATCGGTGGAGTAACGATCGGATACTACGAGGAAAATGACCGATGGAATACCAGTAAACGGATCACGGTAGGCGAATCCGGAAGGCAGATCGTCTTGGAAATTGGAAAAACCTATGTGTTTTATGAGAAGACAACGCCGGATGGATATAATAAAGCAGAAAAAGTAACGATAACCGTGACGAAAGACACTCCAAAAGATATTGTTCTGACAGATAATTAAGCAATAAAAATGTTTGGCATTGTATGGAAGTGAAAAAATAAAATATAACAACTGTTTATGAAGCAGGAAATGTATGTAAGAAAGATAATACATTTCCTGCTTTTTTGATTGGAGGAAAAAATAATGCAGTTTCTCATCCGCCCGCCACCGGACAGGGCAGAAAGAAAGTCCGGACAAATAAGCGAATCAGTCTGCATTCTGACGCAGAGGATGCAGGGAAATGAAATATGCGTAGAAATGAGGTTTACCATGAAATCAAAAGTGAAGAAAAGATGTAAGCAGATGCTTACGGGATTGTTGGCATTATCTATGCTGTGTGGCTTGCTGCCGCAGAATACAGTGAATGTCAGTGCCGCAACAACAGCAAAAACAAGAGTGTATTCTTATGGAAAACTGGGAACGGTGAATGTCGGTTCCAAAACGAAATCCGGGACATGGTGGAAGATCAATGTCGGAAGCAAGACGGCATTCTGCCTCAGTCTTGGTAAGACCTGTCATACCGGAAATACCTATCAGGTAACGGATACTCATACATGGAATCAGAATACCGGTGGAGAAAAACACGGTTATTATGCAAAGATTATCCGTTTTTATGTGAATGACTGCAACCGTGCAAAGAAAGCCTTTGTACTGGGACAGGCACTCATATGGGCGGTTTCGGAGGGAAATACCTCAGAAGCCAATCTTAAAAATGTGATCAAGCAGGTAAAAGCAAATACCGGATATTTTCCCAATAAAACCGTGGCAGATCTGTATAAGCAGATCTTTCAGCCAAGCGGTACATGGGAGGCGAAAGCAACCATGTGGGAAAAGACCGGAGCAACCAAAGGCTATCAGAAATTGATTACTGTGGATGCGGAATCATCGAAACTGCCGGGATATAAGACAACAACAGATCATACTTATTACCGTCAGCGTATTACGGTACATAAGCAGGACGAGGATGGAAAAGGACTGGGCGGTATCCAGTTTACTTTGTCTGCCGACAACCTGGATGATCTGTATTCGTTCAATGTGTTTGACCGCAATGGAGACACGACAAGCAATGCGGATGAAGATGATAACACAGAGTTTGAGGTAAGCGGCTTTACAACAGATGGAGGAACCGTTGCATGGAGAATGACTTACCGTCTGGAAGCCGATGAGATGGCGTATTACACTGACGATACATTAGCAGCAATGAATGCAGACCAGAAAAAAGCGGCAAAGGAAGCTCTGGAGGATGATGGATATAAACAGGGTGTTCATTTTGGAAAGAACATGACCAAAGCAGAAGCAGATGATCTGATCAAACAGGATCTGAAAGCACAGATGAAAGATATTTCCAATGCTTATACTTTGACAGAGAACAGTGTTGGAAATAATAAAAATATCTTTCTGGATCCATCCCTGGCAAAAGGAGTAAAGATCACCTTGAAGGAAGCGAACAGCTGGCAAAAAAATGCAAGCGGAGACTGGCCGGATAAGCTGGTGGGGCATCCGACACAGTACGAGAAAGCGTATATTACGAATCTGACGAATAAATACAAAAAGGCAGCCATTTCGATCGCAAAGAAATCCGGAGGCTCTGCAGATGGCAGTGCTCATGGAGATGCCACTTTAGACGGTGCCGTATTTCAACTGTATGCAGACAAGGAATGTACGCAAAAAGCAACCGTTTATGATGTGGCAGGCAATGCCAAAGCAGCTGGTGTCTATCAGACAATCGGAGGGAAATTAACAACCGATTATCTCCGAAGCGGTAACACCTATTACCTGAAAGAGATACAAGCCCCGACAGGTTTTTTGTTAAGTGATGAAGTAAAAGAGTTAAAGATCGATGCATCTGCAAAGACGGACGAATTTACACCGGTTCTTTTCGAGGCAGATTTTTCCGATTCACCGATCAAAGGAAAGATTGCTGTAAAGAAGAAATCCTACGATCCAACCCGAAAAAAATATTATCCGGAGAACAATACAACATTTCAGGTGTATTTGAAATCGAAAGGCAGTTATGAAAAATGTGCCGATGACGAAAGAACAACGATCAAGACAAATGCGGACGGATATGCTGCAACAGGAGATCTGGTCTATGGAACCTATGTGGTACATCAGGTGGATTCCGGAGATGTAGATGCATATTATGTGGATGATTTTGAGGCACAGATCACAGAGAATGGCAAGGTATATGAGTTTGAAAAAGTCAATGAATTATTTAAGGCTTATTTCAAGATCATCAAGAAAGACAAAAATACCGAGAAAACCGTATTAAAGCCGGGAACCAGTTATCAGAGCTATCAGGTAGTAGATGGAAAAGAAGAGCTGGTGACACAGGAATATATGGAGGATGGCGAGACCAAGACGGCAGATACCTTTATCTGTGATGAATCCGGTGAAGTAGTAACGGTGGATTCGCTCTGCTCCGGAACCTATCATATTTATGAGGTAGCTGCTGCAGATGGTATGCATATCAATCATCAGTATGTGGAGGTTGTGGTAAACAGCAAGGCAGACAATTACGAGAGCTACATTGACGAGGAAGGATATCACCATGTGACGATCACGCTGGAGTACCTGAATGAAGAGACAAAAGGACGCTTAAATCTCTTAAAGACCGGCGAAGTGTTAAAGGGCTGGGACAAAGAGAAGCAGGAGTTCATTTTTGAAGAGATGAAACTGGATGGCGTGGAATTTACATTTTACGCGGATGGAGATATCCTGACACGGGATGGACAGAGCACCGACAATGCCCGCGACACATGGTTCAAGGATGGTGATAAAGTGGCTGTTCTTACAACCGGAAAAGGTGTGGAATTTACTTCGGAGTGTGGCGGCATTACCGGTTACACGATGGATGAAGATGGAACCATTCATGTATCGCTTCCATTAGGAAAATACAAGCTGAAGGAAAACAAGACACCTTATGGTTATGTGTATCCGGACACGAAAGAGTGGTCATTAGAGTTTCAGTGGAAGGATGGACAGGATGAATATGTCCTTAACAGTACGGATGTGACGGACGAAAAGGGACTGCTCCATATCAAGAATGATTTTGCAGGAACAAAGCTTCAGCTTGTAAAGCAGGATGCAAAGACGAAGGAATCCATTGAAGGAGCACAGTTTGGTTTATATTCTAAGCATGATATTTACAACTATGCCGGAGAGAAGATCGTAGATGCAGGTACACAGCTGGCAACGCTTACCACAACGGAGGACGGAAGCGTGGTTTGCGACAAGAAACTGCCGCTTATGAGTGAGCTTTATACAGAGACAGCTTCGGCAGAAACAGCAGGGAGTGATGCAGCGGCAACGGCTACACCGGCACCAACGAATAGTGCTGCAGCAGTAAAGTTAAATTCGGGGGATTATTATCTGCAGGAGTTATCTGTATCGGACAGCTACTTTGTAGATACAACACCGATCAATATCCATCTGGAATATAAGGATGCGGAAACCAAGACAATCGAGGCAAAAGCAGTGAAAGAAAATACCCAGACAACCAATGTGGTCAGCAAGGTTGGTGTGACCGGCTCGAAAGAGATTGACGGCTGTAAACTGGAGATTACAGATGCAACCGGAAAAAAGATTATCAGCTGGACATCAAGCGATAAGGATTCTGTGAAAGTCCATGTAACAGAGAAAGACGGTTATCAGAATTTTAAGTATTCCTTTGACGAAAAAGAAAATCTTCTTGTGGGAGGATTATTCCACGACAAGGACTATACATTGACAGAAACAAGACCTGCAGATGGTTATGTTACAGCAGATGCGATCACTTATCAGATCAAACCGGTGGCAGCATCATCTACAGCAACCGATACAGAGAACACGGTGGCAAGCGGAAGTGCTGTTACTATCAAACCGGTAAGTGGTTCTGCTGTGTCAGGTGAAGTTGGAGTGTCTTATACATCCGTTGTGTCAATCAAGAAGAAAGACGGAAGCTATGAAGACCATGCCGATGATAAGGTGATTATGGTGGATGAGCAGACACATATCCGGCTTTTGAAACTGGACAAGGTAACAGGACAGGCTCTTGGCGGTGCAAAGTTTGCCATAACGGATTCTAAAGGGAATACGGTGATGAAGTTTGTGACAAAAGATGACGCCTATGATATCACCGGAAAACTGGTGGTTGGAGAGACTTACACCTTTACGGAGACTTGTGCTCCATCCGGTTATCAGTTGGCAAAACCAGTTAAGATTACCATCAAGGATACCGGAAAAGTGCAAACTATAACGGTTAAAGATGCACCAATCCCGGATGTACCGGATACACCACAGACCGGAGGAACCATGCCGATCATTCCGATCGCAGTGGGACTGTTTATGGTGGCTGGTGCTGCGGTGTTGGTATGGAGAAAACGAGGACTGGTAAAGAAATAAGATTTTTGTAGAAGCTTGTAAAGCTATTTGATATAATTATAACATAGGAGGGCAATGAAAATTACCCTCCTCAAAATAGAGATAGCCTGATCTAATGGAATTAAGGTGTATTTAACGGAAAATAGAACATTGCAGAAATTATGCATGAAACTTGTTTAGAGAGGAGTTAAGTGAATGGAAACATGGAAAAAGATACAGAAAAAGAATAAAAGAAATGAGATATTAGGTATTGTCTGTATGGGTGTGTGTTTGACAATTGGCATAATTTGTGATTGGAATGTTCTGGTTAAGAACAATGTGTTAATTCAAATAGAGGATATAACATCGTTTTCATTGACAATTTTACAGATTCAGGCAACGATTGGAACTTTAATCTTTACAATTATAGCGCTAATTACGGGAAGTAATTCTGATTCTTATATGGGGGTTCCTATAAGTGAATTTTATTTAAGTATCAAACCGTGGAAACTGACGCAAATGAAACTTATTGTTGTTTCTTTAGGAATGTGTTTAGCTGGTGTAATATTCCATTCAATAGGATTATACAATATGGTTTTTTATTTGTTTATAGCGACATTAATTGCAATTCTAATATCTATATTGGAGATTTATTCTGCTTTCAAAGGAGGAAACAAACGAAATGAAGAAATAGAAGCATATATCCGATATGTGTTTGAAAGTGAAATGAATTATGAAAAAAAAGTAGACACATTTCAAAATTATGTGTTAGATTGGGAAAATATTGTCGATTCGCAGAATCGAAAAAGATACGATGAATTCATTGAAATTTATAAAAAGGGAATGTTAGTATTATGGAATTATGATACCGATGATGCAGTGGCGACTATAGAACAACAAAGTTATAGTATGGCATATTGTTTCTTGAAATCTGAAAAAACTATATCAAAGGAAAAAGGCATTGAATTTATACAAGAAATCTATGATACCATGTGGAAGTTTATTTATGAATGTATTGAAAAGGATAAAAAGATATTAAATCAATACAAATGCGAGTTTCACCTTTTTTCTGAAATTGCGAGTGAACTATTACAAAGTATTGATGAAATGAATGTTGAAAATGTAGAAAAAAGACTTAATGTTGGCTGTTTATTTGATATAGCATTAAGAGTTTCTATATGGCTTGCATATGAGGATAAAACAACCGAAGATAATCAGAAACAACCGGAATTTAATAGATATAAATATAATTATCAGGGAGAGGTAAGTAGTTTATGTTCAGTTGCCGAGCATATGGGATATTATTTGAAAAGACAGAAAAACAAAGAAAATTTAATCAATCAGTCAGTTTGGGCAAACGTATTAAATGGATGGAGTGTTTTTTCTGATTATAATATTCCAGAAGATAGGAGTGAAAAATTTTTAAAAGCTAAGGTTAGCGTATATTTTGGATATTGTTATGGAATGCTGGTAAATCAACAGGAAAATATTGTAAAAATCGGATTATATCGGAAAAAATTAGGTAATATTGTGACATTAAATAAT
>OHAI01002781.1_pt1 | contig 12453 bp, 6 predicted proteins | sample 1577091 | NCBI WGS metagenome assembly OHAI01 (sample SAMEA3541548, study PRJEB24748) | human gut metagenome | biome: human gut; feature: human-associated habitat; material: faeces | place: China | collected 2012
CGTCGTATGTCACCGAATAGACAGGCTTGCCATCCTGCAACTGAAAGTCGAGTTTTAAACGAGAATCAGGACCGGTAACTGCTGCCTGCTGGGCAAATGCCTGAGAGGCCAATAACGCCAATGTGCCAAAAAATACTTGTTTTTTCATAGGTGTTTTTCCAAATAATTACTAATCAAGGCAAAAATAGAGATTAGGTGTGAAATCAACAATAAAATTTTCGCTAAAAAGCTATCACAAATCATGCAATATCGACACAAAAAAGATGCCGCTCAGGAGAAAAATACTCCCTGCGGCATCCCTGCAAGCATCACTTTTAGAAGTTAACAACCGGCCATCCGTCAGGTGTCCAGGTCATTTCACGAATTATCAATTTGGGGGCTCCTTCTTCTGCCACAGAGTAGGCATGAGAGATAAAATAGTCCTTCCCGTCCAGATGATAGGCTGCATTATGGCCTACTCCGGCATAGTCCTTGTTGCCCTGAATCACTAATGAACCACCTCCCTTGTTCATAGCTTTTCCGTCTTTGTCTAAATAAGGTCCTGTGACAGTCTTCGAACGTCCAACCATGACTTTATAATCACTTTTCAAGCCCTTACAGCAATAGTCAAATGACACAAACAAGTAATAATAATCACCGTGCTTCATAATAAACGGCGCTTCAACTGCTCCATCACCTGCATTCTCTTCGTCCAAATTAAAGGTACGTTGACGGCGAGAAAGTGAATACCACTCTTCCGGCTGAGCCACTCCATTCATATCAGGAGTCAGCTTTACCATCTTGATGCCATCCCAGAATGAGCCGAAATTCATCCAGGGTGTACCGTTTTCATCAATAATGATATTAGGATCAATAGCATTCCACATATCCCGGTTAGGTACCGACTGAATTACTTTTCCATGGTCTGTCCACTTGAAATCAGGACTGGAAGGGTCGAGCGTAGGATTGGTTGCGTGACCAATAGCCGAAGTATTCTTTCCAAATGCCGAACATGAATAAAACAAATGATAAAGTCCATTGTGGAAAATAATATCCGGTGCCCACGTGTGCCCGTTATAGCCTTTCACAGTTTCCACTGCCCATTGAGGCGCTTTCTCAAACACCGGTTTTTCAAACTTCCAGTTCTTCAAGTCCTTTGAGGACATCACGGAAATTCCATGTCCGGTAGCGAAGAGATAATAAGTGTCACCCTGCTTAGCCATTACCGGATCGTGAGTCATGACTTTATCGACAGGAATAACTGATGGCTTCTTCTTAGGGGAAGAAGCATAAGCTGCACTGGCTGCAGCAAGCAAACAAAATGAAAAGATGAGGTGTTTCATGGCTTACATAGATAAAAACGTTATTAAAAACATTACAAAGAGAATCAAACCAAAAAATGAGTAATACATCTTGCAGTATTACTCATTTTCAATTATACTTTCCACATTATAATAATTGTATAAGGAATCAAACGAGATTATTTGCTCTTTTTACCCCAATAAGTCTTATAATTATCGCCATAACCTGCATAGACGATAGTATGAGTTCTTGGAGAAGCCTCCCAGTCTGTTTCACGTTGCAAGTACAGTTCAATGCCGTTACTGAACACTAGCGTACATTTTGCAGCATCATACGACCATGTCACTCCCTTCCAAGGGCCTTCTGTTACAGTATGGTCAGCTGCTAATGTCATTTGAGTAGAAGTTTTCTGATTTCCGTAAGAATAAGAAAGATCTATATGCTCCCAGTTTCCTATCAACTCATCCTCTGTAATAGCAACTTGTGGAACCGCACCATAACGTTCAGGCATTACGAGAGGCCAACCATCTTCTGTCCAACGGATAGAACGTACATGACCCATCATCAAAGCATTACTGTATGCATTACCTCCTACGTTGGCAGGGAAACGGCCTTGCGAAGCAAAGAACCAGTTGCCATTGCCATCATCAAAGACGCAGCAATGTGAAATTCCAACCCATCCATCACTACCGTTAAATTTATAAGGATGAGTTACTACCGGAAAAAGATCACCTCCAGCTGTAGTCACATCCGTTCCATCCATTCCCAAATAAGGACCAGCAATATTAGTAGCACGTGCCACACGGGTATTGTAAGGGATATCCAATGCATCGTAAGCTAAAAATAGATAATAATACCCATCATGGTAAATTACTTCCGGTCCTTCTGATGCCTGCCAGCGGTTACCCATCTCACGAGTAGCAATCAATTGTCCATAAGCAGCAATATCTGCATCTGTTCCCCATGGATTAGGTAATTCAGCCTTTACTTTACCCGTTTCACCATCTAACTCTACCAAAGCAATGCCACTATGCCAAGAACCATAAACCAGATAATGTCTTCCTTCCTCTGTAATAATGTAGCTGGGGTCAATAGCATTCCATTTATAATAACAATTTCCCCAATTATCGGCAGGCACATTAAAATTCAAGCCTTTATCTGAAGCATTGGTAATCACATAACCTTTATCCACCCATCCATCATTGTTCGCTGGATTATCATTCTCCATCATTCCGATAAACGCACGTTCACTCCATGTTCCATCTCCAGCCAAAGTTCCTGGACAAACAATAGAATAATACATCCGGTACAATCCGTTTCTAACTTTACGCACGCAAGGAGCCCAATAACCAAAATCATCCACATTTGGATTAGCAGCTCCCAGCCCCATTTCCTGACGTATTTCGTTCAGTTTTGGAATAACCCATTCTGGCAAGTTCTGCATAGTACCTCCCAAGTACTCCCAATCTACCAGATTTTTTGAACGACGTCCGTGAAAATGTCCTCCTGCTGTATGAGCATTTCCGTACGACGCATCTGTCTGATACATATAATAATAGCCATCTTCAGCCAATACAACTGTAGGATCATGCACATTACTTAAATTCCACTGACCACGATTCGACCAATCAGCAATATTTACATAATTATCTACATAAGTCGGAGCCACATAGTTTGCCAGTTGTTCCTCAAGACCCTGAGCTTCGGTAGTAGCAGTAAAAGGCTCAGAATACGTATAACGGCTATTACCATACACATAAGCACGAACATAATAAGCTGTATTTCCCATCAAGCCAGAAACTGTAGCACTAAAATTCTCATCTGCTTCCACTACATTATCTTTAATGGTCGGATTCTGCGCATTAGTACTATAACAAAAGCCTCTTTTAACAACACTGCTTACATTTCCTGTAACCGATGATACAAGTGTCAACGAAGTTCCTGTTGCTGCAGTTACCTCAGGAGTAGCCACAGTTACATCACTATTTCTATTGTACTCAATGTTATCCAAGCCATCAGTACAAGCTGTGAAGGCAAAGACTGCCCATAGGAATATAAAAAAGAATGATATTTTTTTCATTTAACCGGTTTGTTTAAGACATGCCGTTGCTTCCCAAACGCAACGGCATGTAAGATTAAAAAATAATTTTATTCACCGAAAACGAGATGAGAACTATCCACCGTCAACGCAAAGTTTAAGTCGGCAGGATCCACAGTACTGATACCCAAATAATACTGTGTGGAAGTGGTACCAGTTGTTCCCTGCATCACGGCCTGCACATCAGCAGTACCATTGCCGCAGTTAGTCACATATACTGTTACCTTAGCTCCATTCATTCCAGCCAACCAAGTGGCCCAATCGCCTTGCGTACCGTTATGGATACAAGCTTCATAGCCTGCGCCATCTGCCGCATTGCCATCCCATCCATAATTATCCGCCCGAACCACTGCATACTCAGTGAGATCCTTTTTACGGAGTACGATGACATAATTATTCCAGTTCGATACCAAACAACTATAGTTTGTAAAGGTAATCGATTTCGTTGCCCCTGCTGGTACATTAAACTCATCGGAAAAGGCTCCCCAGAAAGCGGTAGAGTTATCTTCGGCTCCCACCATTCCCGTGCTGTTCTTCACTTCCGAAACCTGCGATTCTCTTACCGTCACATTCACTGTAGCAGTAATTCCTTCCCCCGCGGTAAGGGTCACGATTTGTGAACCTGTTTTGGCTGGAACAGCCGAGAAGGTAAGTTCTGAATTTTGGAGAATTCTGGTATTTCCAGAAGTCGTGGTCGCCGTCACCACCATACCGGTAGGATCGAATGCCAATGTACGGTCGGTTAAAGACCGGGTAGCCTCTGAGGTATAATAATAATAGTCCGTATGCGAAGGTTGAGTCGTCACCTCAATAGACTTGATTTGTTCAACCATCTCAAAAGTCACATTGGCCATAATAGGAGTATCACAGTTTTCACCTTTAAATGTCTTGTTGTAAACTGCCACAAGTGTCTTTTCCCCCGTAGTATCCATGTCAGGAATTGCAGAGAAACTAAGTTCAGATGCCGTTACAGTTTTTGTAACTCCCTCTTCAAACGTAACCAAAGCCGTAACATCAGCCATAGCTTCTTCAAGGCTAGTACCCACATTTACCTGACTTGGCACATTCTGCAATACCATTGAGACCGGATTTTTGTCCTCTGCCGAGGTACAACCACCTATCGGTTCAATGTTTGTCTGCTGGAAATCAATGTAAGAACCTTCCGGCACAAGGAAACAACGGATATTGGTGTTACTTGCATCCGCATTTAAATTAACAAGCGCAGTCGGTTGTTTATAAGTCTTGGTAACTGTTCCATTAGTCATAGTTATACTAAACGACTCCGGATTAGTTCTATCAACTACAAGTGTTACCTTTCCTCCGAGCTTTTCAATACCTGCATCCGTATCTGTTTCAAAAGTAAGTGTGCTCTGGATATAAGAACGATCAATATAATCACCCCACTCTGAATTACCCGACGGCTGATTATCAAAACGTATTGCACCATACTCCTTATAGCCTTCACCATCACGATCTGCGTCTGAGCAGATTATCAGGGCAAAATTTTTATAAGTATTTGATGCACTTGGATTAATGTTAAGATTAAATACCGCGTTCCATTTCTGACCATCAGGTATTACATAATACTTGGAGAAAGCTGCCCACCATCCACTTGTATAATCAGTATTTCCAATCGTGTACACATCTTCCATCATTCCCTCAAGAACTATCTCATCCTGATTATCGTTCTTCGAATCCTCTATTTCCTGTATTTTATCGGAAATCCAGTCTGGAGCATTGACATCAAAAAGCTCACCACCTTCACAACCTGTTAAAGTAAACATACCTAAAGCTACGGAGAAACAGGTTGATATTATTTTGTTTGAATGTTTCATTGTATTAAACATTTATAAGTAATTAAATAATCACAATCTTCTATCACTCACATTAAAAGATTGTTTTAATATATCTCTACTTACTCAAATCCACAACTGGACGTACTGTCCAGCCATTTTCACGGAAATAAGCCGAATTATCCGTGCTATAGTTAGCAGAGTTTCCTTCCAGATTTGGATTTTTGTTCATCAGCGTCTGAACAATAGGCAAGAATTCATGTCCCTGAATATATGTATCATAAGAACACTTCAGTTCTGAATCTGTCGCTATATTGCTATAACTTACAGGATCTTTTACAGCTTCAGTTGAACGACGGAAAGTTCCATGTTCCTTAAGTTGCTGCAAACGACCACCATCATAGAAAAATCCCCAACGTATAAGATCAAAACCACGTCCGAACTCACATCCGAATTCTTTTGGTCTTTCTACGTTTGCTATTTGTTCAAAAAGTTTATCTGCTGTATTAAAATCAGCAAGTTTCAAATCAGGTAAATCAACGCGATTACGTACTTCATTAATCCAATCTATAGCCTGCTGAGTCGGACCATTTACTTCATTTTCACACTCTGCTGCACGTAACAATACATCAGAATAACGCATCAAACGCAGGTTGATTCCATCATGCAAACCTGTAACGACAGTACCATAAAGGCCAGTGCGAAGATTAGTAAATTTAGCAATAGGTAGCCCTCCATAAGTATTATTAGTTACAATATTATCTGTAGCCGAAAGTTTATTAGTATAAGCAACGTTTCCATACTCAAAATCTTCCCAATCGGTTTCATAAGTACCGATAGTCCAATAAAGACGAGGATCAAGCTTATTGTCTGTAGTACGCTCTTCTTTGAAAAGATGATATAACCACGGCGAAGCTGAGATATCAGCCCACCCACCATAATTACCAGGAGCAAAGTTACTTTCTATTGCAGAACCCTGAGTAGCATTAGGGCTTGTATTTACCGGTGTCCACTCATCATCTGTTCCCTGTGATCCATAATCAAGGAATTGTATCTCAAACAGACTTTCATCATTGTTCTCATAAGCAGAACCTTCACGGAAGTTGTCGCCATAGTTATCCATCAATCGATAAGTACCATACTTTTTAGCAATAATATCTTTAAGCACGGTAAGTGCATCACTAAATTTATGGCGCATCATAAGTGTACGGGCATAATAACCAGCCGCTGACCCACAAGTGGCACGTCCTCCTGCCCATTCACCACCCTCATCACGAGAAGGCAGCAATACCATAGCTTCTGAGAAATCTTTTTCTACCTGATCAAGAACTTCATCATAAGTACTGTTTGCTCCATAAAGCCCATCTAATGAAGAATAGGTATCGTAATCCGTAATTAAAGGCGGATTCTGATAATATCCAGCCAAATTATAGTATGACAATCCACGCAAAAACAGAGCCTGTCCTTTTATATATTTCATATTTTTAGACAACTGTTCGTTATCTTCTCCACAACGAGACATGATAAAGTTACAAACGTTTATGGTGTAGTACCATTCACGCCACGGCCAGAATGCAATATCAGATGTAACTTCTACATTGAGATCGTCAAACGGCAAATACCAAACTTGTGATGAGTTCCAAGCCTCATCTCCACGACATACGTCAATAGTATAACCTACACGGGCATAAGACCCTTCCATACGAATATGATTGTATGCAGCAATAACGCACTCCTCTAAATCATCTGCATTGAAACCGAAAGTACTTGAAGTCTGTTGGTTCGGATTTATCAGCTCCAATTTATCAGCACATGAGGTAAAAGTACTGAATCCCAAAATGAGAGCAAGTGAACATATATTTAGTTTCATATGATACTTTTTTATTATATTATTAAATAGCAATTAGAATGTAAAATGAACCCCACACATAAACGTACGTGCTGTTGGATAAGAACAGAAGTTATAACCCGGTGTAAATGTACCACCTGCATAATCCACATTATAACCATGATATCCAGTAAATGTATACAGGTTTTGTGCTGATACATATAAACGTACATTTGATATATATTTGCCAAACCACTTATCAGGGAAATTATAACCCAATTCTACATTGGCAATTTTCCAATAAGCAGCATTCTGGATTTTACGAGAACTAAACAAATCATTCCATGCTAAACTTGCGCTATTAGTGATATATGTACGTGGTACATTTGATAAATATGTAGTTCCATCTTCACTAAATCGGTTAGCATCCAGCATAGCTACATCTTTGTTGCTCCATCCATAACAAGAGTTAAGTGAATTATAGATATCATCGCTTACATGATAATTCAACGCACCATAAGTAGCAATACTTAAATCAAATCCTTTATACTCAAAACGTGCATTAAGACCAAAGTTTACTTTAGGAAGTCCGCTTCCTAACACCACTCTATCATCTGTATCTACTTTACCGTCATTATTTATATCCTTATATAAGCAGTCCCCCACATTAGCTCCTTCCTGAGTTGCATGATTGTCAAGATCTTCCTGTGTACGTGCAATTCCTTCATAAATATAGCCATAGAACTGACCTATTTCCTGCCCAACGTAAGTGATGTAATCGCCTGTAAGATAATAATCAGTACCAAATCCTAATGAGGTTACACGGTTCTTTAATGTACTGAGGTTCGCAGATATTTCGTATTTGAAAGGATGTTCACGGTTACGATAAGTAGCGGAGAACTCAAAACCAGAGTTTTCCATAGAGGCAGCATTCATTGTAACGGTAGTATTGGAAACTCCAGCTTGTTCCGGGACAGGAACGTCATACAGCAAATCGGTACTGCTGTTTTTATACCATTCAGCTGTAAACTCCAAACGATTGTTGAAGAATGCCAAATCTACACCTACGTTATAAGTTTTTTTCTTCTCCCATGACAAATTATTATCTACGAAAGTAGAAATGGCAGACCCTGTTACAGGAGAATTATTGAAACTATATGTCATATTATTGCGCGACATAGTAGCCTGATACATATATTCACCGATATTTTCATTACCGAGTTCACCGTAGCTACCACGAACTTTGAACATGTTTACCACATCCGGATTAAAAGGGAAGAAACTTTCCTTATCGAAACGCCAGCCAACAGATACAGAAGGGAATGTTCCCCAACGAATACCGCTCGACAAACGAGAGCTGGCATCTCTACGCACTGTAGCAGAGAATAAATATCTGTCATCATAGTTATAGTTTACACGACCAATGTAAGACAAAATAGCATGTTTGTACTCATAACTACTAGAGTAGGTATCAGAACCGTTTTGAAGTTGCAAGAAATAAGGTTCTGTATAATCTAATCCCCATCCTGTAAGCAAATCAGTATTTTCTTCTTCATAAGTCTGACCTGCCACAATATTAATGTGATGTTTGCCTATTGTTCCATCATAAGTAAGAACGTTTTCAATAAGAGCATCTGAATAATCACGAGAAGCCTTTTCCAAACGTTCATTGCTCTTTGCCAAATATACACGATTGCTTTGTATCCAAGAAGGAATCCAAGTGAAATCCTTACAATGAGTCTTACTATAAGACAAGTTGATTTTATAGTTCAACTTATGGTTTTTACTATCCACACCAAACATCTTAAGAAGGTCCACATCGGCCGATCCTGTACCGACAAAACGGTCTACACGGGTGTTACGCTGTAACAAATTATTAATCAGCAAAGGGTTAGATGCCGAAATATCTCCATGTACGTCATCATAGTACACACCATAGCCATAACCGTCATAATTGTAATCGCTGGCTGCACCGACTTTATCATCAAGTACCCATGTAGAAGAATCGTATGCCTTGATAGTTGGCTGCATAAGTAAGGTACCACGCAATACGTTAGTCACATCGCCATACAATCCTTGAACGTACTCTGAAGCATTAGACAAACTCATATTATCCTGATCCGAATGAGAATATACAATACTTGTCTGGAACTTCACAAATTTCGTATCCATAGTATTATTGACACGTGCAGTGAATCTTTCGTAATTAGGTCCGGCGCCTTCAAGTGTACCTCTCTGGTTAAAATAGTCCAACCCTATATTATAAGTATTGTGAGCTCCGCCTCCAGAAAGATTTACATTATGATTTTGACGAATACCTGTCTTAAACACCTCATCAAACCAGTCTGTATCAGTATCATCCTGAAAATGATATTTTCCAGTCGTACTATCAAGACTATATCCTCCTGGCAACGGCGTATTGGAATTTAAACATGCCTGACCAACATATTGACTATATTGATCTGCATTCATCACGTCATACACACCCTTTGAGATATTATCAACACCAAAATATCCATTATAATCCACTTTTAACGGCTGATCTTTCTGTCCACGTTTGGTTGTGATAATAACTACACCATTGGCTGCACGAGAACCATAAATAGCAGCTGCAGAAGCATCCTTCAGTACCTGAATCGTTTCGATATCATTAGAAGAGAAGTCACGAATAGAAGTTCCCATCGGCACTCCATCAATAACATAAAGCGGGGCGGTACTACCAAAAGAACCGATACCACGAATACGCACGGTAGGATCAGCACCAGGTTGTCCATCAGAAGTTACCTGTACGCCAGGTACCTTACCTTCCAACATAGATGAAATATTAGAATGAGAAACTTGCTTCAAAGCCTCTGCATCTACCACTGCCACAGAACCAGTCAAATCTGATTTTTTCTGTGTACCATAACCGATTACCACTACCTGCTCCAACATTTCTGTATCACTCTGCAACTGAATAGGTTCGAGAATAGCTCGGTTACGGACAGCTACCTCACGTTCCTTATAACCCACATAACTTATTAACAGGACAGCATTACCAGGAACTTCCAGCTGGAAATTTCCGTCTAAATCGGTAGTTGTTCCAATTGAACTATTTTTTACCCTGATAGTAGCACCCAACAAGGGTTCTCCTTGTTCATCAATCACCTGTCCACTAACCTTAATAGCCGGTGATTGTGCCACGGCAGCCATGGTAGGTACGGTATACATCGTCGCACTACCAAAAGCACACAAGCCAAGCATTGCGGAAAAAATCAATTGTTTTTTCATCTTAATGGTATTAAATTTAAATTATTTATGAAGTAATAAATTTCTAACCAAAGGCCCGGACTTCTGTCCTGATAACATAATATATAGAAACGTCCAAACAGACTATTTCTATAGTGTTCCATAGTACGGAAGTCTTTATTTAATAAAAACATTTATTTTAATGGCTCAAATGTAAAAACATATATGAAGATAAAGGTGGACAAACGAATTTTATAGGTGGATAAATGAAAACTATGGAAATTTCCACCTTTCTAAGTAAAACAGTACTCTTTCAAAAAGATTATACCTATAAAAATCGGAAACCTATGACAATTGACACAGGTTTCCGACTAAGATGAAGAAATAAAATTTATGTTCAATCTTCCAATAAACTACTCGGAGTTACATTAAAATGTTTCGTGAAACAGCGGGTAAAATATTTAGGATCATTGAACCCTACCTCATAAGCTATTTCTGAAATATTCATCGTTCGATTGACTTTATTTTTCAACAGGAGTTCACGAGCCAGATTCAAACGATAATTACGAATAAACTGTCCTGCAGACTGCCCGGTAAGGCTCTGCATTTTTTTATTCAATAAGCTTTTACTAATTCCAACCGCCTCAATAAAATCACTTACCTCAAAGTCGGGATTCTTATAATTTTCTTTTATGACAGACATTGCTTTATTCAAGAACTTCTTATCACCAGAATTCTCATCCACCTCTAATGAATCAGTATTCATATCAATTGAGAACTTTTGCTGGAAGCGTCTTCGGTTCTCCAATATATTGGAAATACGAGCTAACAACATATTCTCATCAAAAGGTTTCAGCAAGAAAGCGTCTGCCCCCATTTTATAACTCTCCAAACGAGCTTCATCTGATGTTTTAGCCGTCAGCATCAGAAAAGGAATATGGGATATGGAGAAATCATTTTTTACACGACGGGACAATTCCATACCATCCATAACAGGCATCATCAAGTCGCTGATGATAAAGTCTACATTATTGGCATGCAATAGTGCCAAGGCCTCTTCTCCCTGAGCAGCCTCCAGTACATTATAATATTCAGCCAGGATAGAACGAATATAATCGCGCATATCCTTATTGTCTTCCACTACCAGTATAACCATTTTCCCATTACGCGGTACATCTACCACAGTATCCTCTTTTTCTATCTCAGAATCTGGTTGGGATTGGCTCTCACCGTATAAAGCTGGCAATAGAATACGAAATGAAGCACCTCTCACTGGGTTATTCTTCGCATAAATCCTACCGTCTAACATATCTATCAGCTTCCGGCATAAATACAAACCTATGCCCGTACCACTCTGACCACTGACAGATTCAAGGCTCCGGTTATCAGATTGATAGAACTGCATGAAAATGCGTTCTATGTCATTCTCCGGAATGCCTTTTCCAGTATCACGCACACTAATGAACAGTTTCTTCTCATCATCTTTTCCAGCAACCCCTACATATATACCTACCCTTCCTCCTTTAGGGGTAAATTTCAACGCGTTACTGATCAAATTAGTCATAATTTTACGCATCACATCCTCATCAAACATCAGAATTGGATCGGCAAGGCGAAGATATAATTGAAGGTCAATGCCACGATTCTTTGCATAATCGGCAAAAGGAGGCACAATCTCAGCCATAAATTCTTTCAGATTTCCATAATTGGTAGCAATCTTAATGCGCCCCTCTTCTACTTTACGAAAGTCCATCAACTGATTAACCAGCGAAAGAAGATATTTTGAGTTACGTTCCACCAGATGTAACTGTTCTATTACCTGTGGATTATAACTTAATTTCAAGGCACGTTCAATTGGACCGACAATCAACGTCAAGGGAGTCCGGAATTCATGCGTAATATTGGTAAAAAACGCCAGCTTGTCAACGGTTAATTCCTCCACCTTGCGCGACATCTCTAAAATCTGATTTTTTTGTGCAGTGATTTTTTCATTCTGATTCTTTAGTAACTGATTCTGCTCCGAAAGCTCATGTGTCTGATTTGAAAGCAGCTTTTTTTGCTCTTCCAACTCAGAAGTACGTTCTTCCACCATCTGATGTAATAAGTTTTGCTGCCGTTTCAGAGCCTGATAACGCCATCGTAAAATACGATAACCAGTAAATAGCAAGATAAACAAAACTGAAAGTAAGAACCAAGGCGTCTTATAAAAATAAGGACGGACCACG
>OHAI01002784.1_pt1 | contig 12441 bp, 9 predicted proteins | sample 1577091 | NCBI WGS metagenome assembly OHAI01 (sample SAMEA3541548, study PRJEB24748) | human gut metagenome | biome: human gut; feature: human-associated habitat; material: faeces | place: China | collected 2012
CGTACGCTGGACGACTCCTTCATCATTCTGGATGAGGCGCAGAACACCACGCCGGCGGCCCCGGTAGACTCCTGTCCTCCGGCAGAGCAACCGAAAATTCCTACCCGGTCAATATCCATATAAGGATATTTCTGCGCAGCGGCTTTAATCCAGGCTATATGGTCGGGCAATCCGGCATCTTTCAGGTTCTTGTAACAAACTTCTTCAAATTCTTTTGAGCGGAAAGAGGTCGTCATACCATCTACCTGTACCACAATGAATCCCAGTTCAGCCAGCGATGTCATCCACCAGTTATAAGAAGAGAAAGTCTTCGGCACATACTGGTCGCCCGGTCCAGAATAAATGTATTCAATTACCGGATATTTCTTCGACGGGTCAAAGTTAGACGGGCGATAAATCACTCCCCACATATCCGTTTTTCCATCACGTCCTTTGGCAGAGAATACTTCCGGAGCCTTCCAGCCATTGGCCAGCAAAGCAGAAATATCGGCTTTATCCAGCTGCATACGGATTTTTCCGTTCTTTGCATCACGAAGCACAGCAATCGGAGCCTGGTCTACTTTACTATACACATCTACCAGATACTTATAGTCGGATGAATACCAGCATTGGTGCATTCCCTCTTCCGGAGTCAGTTCCACCAGATTACTTCCATCAAAATTGATTTTATAATAATGAATCAAGTACGGATCCTCGCCTTTCTTCATACCATTGGCCGAAAAGTAAATCACTTCATTGGCCTCATCCACATGCTGCACGCCACGAACATACCACTCACCTTTCGTAATCTGATTCAAAGGCTTTCCGGTAGCCCGGTCGTAGAGATACAGATGGTTGTAATTATCCCGCTCACTTGACCAGATAATCCGCTTGCCATCGCTCAGGTAGTTACGGTAAATGCGAGGATAGTTCACGTATTTTTCTTCCTTTTCTTCAATCAACGTACGCACACTGCCATCCACTGCCGACATTTCCAACACGCGATATACTTTATGCCCACGTTCATTGTATTCGAAAGTAATGGCCTTACTATCCGCATTCCACATCGGACCAGACAATTCATACTGATGGCTGAACAGCTCCGTAGAAGGAATCAAACGACGGCCGGATTCTACTTCGAAAATACAAGGCACCTTGAAACGAAGTTCGTCTCCAGGTTTTGCATATTCCTGCTTATGCAATTTGGGTTGCGCCTGATCGGCAGGAGAAGATTCCACATAATATACATAACGTTTTTCTACCGGACGGATCCGACAAGATACCACCGACTTGGAATCGGGCGACCACTGGATATACGAAGAATAATAATTGCTCAACGTTCCATCCTGACTCAGCTGCTTTTCTTTGCCTGTAGCCACTTCGCGAACATATACGTTGTCATTTTTGATAAAAGCGGTCCACTTACCATCCGGTGAAGTAACCGGGCGACCTTCTTTCTCATCGTCCACTTCCATCCAGTGGCGTTCCTTTCCACGAGGAGGTATTGCTCCTTCATCCAACAAACGGTTATTTTTGATGCTGTAAGCCCAGAACTTCCCGTCCAATTGGAAGCGTAACGTATCCAATGAAATATTTAACCGGCAATTCTGAAGCGGAAGGTTATAGGCATTTATCTCACGTCCTGCTTTTTCTGTCAAAGCAGCCGCCATTTTCTGCTGGTCAAACAATGCCGTACGTTTTTTCGATGCAGCATCTACCTTCACATATTCCTTTCCCTTTTCTGTCTGCCGTACATACCAGAAAGCAGAAGTCTGATCTACCCAATGCGGAACCACACCTGCATACAGCACGTGCTTGGCATTGTATTTCTCTCGCAGCGCATACGCACGGTTGTAATCCTCTACCGTACCTTGTGCCCAAAGTGAGATACAAGACATACTTCCTAATGCAAATAACAAAACGCCTGATTTGAATAAGTTATTTTCCATTTTATCATATTATATTAAAGAATTCGGGATTTCAGATTCTCTTCAGTCACCCCCAAGAAAACCCAAAATCCCGAATCTGATTGCATTATTATCTATTAATTCTCATGGTTATTTCACTTCCCACTCATACAAACCTGAAGAATTCTTATCCGGCTGTACCACTTCCAACTTCACTGCCTTTGTCTTCACTGGTTCAAAGTCTACGGTATTCGGATTGCCCTTCTGTACCCCATACGCTGTAATATTCTGAACTGGAGTCCAATTGCCAGAAGCATCCTTATAATAGATTTTCCAAGACTTCGGTACACGGCAACCTCCCCAAGGAGCATCATCATACCAATACACTGTAGAGCTGGAAACTTCCATTTCTTCCGGGAATTCGTATGAAATCCACTCTGTAGTACCTTCTTTCGGCCACTTCATATCCCAGCTTGGCATATCCGCCGTATTGTTCAAATCCCATATCAGCCCGATGCCCGTCGGTACGATTGTAGGAGCCCGATACCACACTCGAGAACCGTCCCTTGCGGACACGATTGGTCAGTTCCGTTTCCAGCGTGTTATACGAACCGTAACCTGCATGAAGGTGTGTATCGACCCCGTCTTCCTGCATCTTCCGTGTCACAATATTGATTACGCCTCCCATGGCATTCGAACCGTAAAGTACCGAGGCTGGCCCTCTTAGCACCTCTACGCGCTCGGCCAGAAACGACTGGTAGGCATCGGCTATCGGATGACCGAAAATCCCTGCATATTGTGGATGGCCGTCAATCATGACCATCAACCGGGCCATACCTCCACTCAGTCCGCGCAGAGAAATTCCGCCCGCCGATCCGGTTGACACACCATAACCCATAAGACCTCGCGAAGTGACAAAGAGTCCAGGCACCTGCTCGGTAAGCACGGGCAGCAAAGACGGTTGCAAGGCACTTTCTATCTGGGCACGCTCCACTACCGACACGGTCTGTGAAAGATGCCGCACATCCGTTTCATGGCGTGCTCCGGTCACTACCACCTCGTCCATCTGGTGAATCTTGCTTGTCAATGAAAGTGTATCTCGTTGTGGCTTCTGGGCCATTCCTGCATGACAGGCCAGGCCGAGCAGTAAAATAGGTATCGTTCGTTTTTTCATTCAAGTCGTCAATTAATTGTATACACGTAAAAGGATGCAAAAGTAAAAAATCCTATTAAAAAACAAATTGCTCAGAGCCAATATAATTGCCCCTGAGCAAGACCTTATTCTAATTCTTTTTATCAAACTTTTTATTCTGCTAGCGAGAGGGTTACGGTAACTTCTCCATTGCCACCCAGCAAATCCAGCATCTCATTGCGGCTGGACACGCCATCCACCTTTCCCAAGCGGGTAAAGTTCCATGAATTCGTATCGTAATAAATGACAAACGAGTTGCCCTGATACAGAATCAGGTCGCCGGGAGCTGTGGTTGTCTGCCGGTCATTTCTTGGCAAGGAAAAGCCTAAAGGACCCACCTTTTCCATATCTCCATAATCATTCATGCGAATGTCTACACTTCCTTGCGCCAATTGTTTCATCAGCGCCTCTGTAGATGAATTCTTAACTAATGTAGCTGTAAAAGAGCGACCGTTCACGGTCAGTTTAAGTGTATTATTTTCCATAGGAGTATCTTCATTTTCATCGTTTTCAGGATGTACATTGGTTTCACTGTCTCCAGCATTCCCCGACTGTCCGGGTGCCATTTTCCATTTGACTTAAACCAGTTTGCACCATCCACGCAACCTGCAAATTTCGGAACAAGTCCGCTTTCAATATACCCGCATTGGTCAGCACACCAAGATACGAAGCAGGCACACCATTCCACTCGACTATTAAAGCCGTACCAGCTCCAGTAAGGTTGTCCGCCCTGATTGCCTAGCTGTGTCAAGGCAACCTCAACAATCGCCTGATTACCTCCGGCAGTAAAGGCTCGCCCATACGGATAGTATCTCAGAACGTGAGCCGGATATTGGGTATCTCCATAACTGTCCCAACCAAGCCTTTGTGCCTGCTGAGTGGAAAACTCCACTGCATTGGCATAAGAATAACCGCCATACTTTGTTTTTGCCCAAGAAATATACCCATTACCGAAGTTGTAGCCTTGCAAGGCAAGTTTGATATGCTCCATATCTATCGGACTTTCCACTTCTGCCGAAGTAAGAGCCGCCTTCAATTCCTGAACTCCACACTGGATAGAATATTCAGGGTCTTTAATTCCATTAGGTTCGTGCGGATACCTTGTATTGAAACTTCCCTCTGCTGCCTGCATAGGGTCAAGTCCTCTGCCGCCGCTTTCCTGCATCATAACCGCCTTGATAAGTTCTACATACTCAGGAATGCCGTACTCTTTGGCATACTTCTGTATGATGGGTTCATAGGCTTCTACCTCTGCACTTACCGGAGTATAGGAATTACTGTCACTCCCTCCTCCGAACATTGCTACGGCAGCACCAAACAACACAACAATCATAATAATCAGCACCGCAATCCAACCGCCTGCAGCGATTGCTGCTACAAGTGCTTTTGTCCCTGCAATAATCGCTTTGACTGTCGCAACAGTAGCTTTCGCTGTGGCTTTGACGGTATCTGCTGTGGCTTTCGCCGCTTTCTTTGCCGTCCGAGCCGCTTTCTGTGTTGCTTTGGCTGTTGTTTTTGCTGTTTTCTGTGCTATAATGGCAGCTTCTTTTGTGGTCTTAATAGAAGTCTTTGCCGTTTGTTCTGCGGTCTTGACCGACCTCTGAACAGTATTGGTTGCACCTTTCGATACGGTCTTGACTGTCGTATTTCCTGCCGACCTTGCAGACTGTTTAATTGTTTTCTCCGTACGCTCCAGAGTTCGGATGCTCTGTTTTCCGACAGGATTGACCGATTGTTTTTGAAGCTGCTTCTCTGCACGCTTGGTCTTAAAATTCTCAATCCCCGTTTTGGCTTTCTGATAATTCTGCCTTGTTTCACGCACACCCCATCTGCCGACTTTATCCGCACGGTATGCAGTTTCGTGAACAGACCTATCCGTTGCCGCTTCGATTTTATCGGAAGCATATTCCTCTGCGGAATTTTCCGAAGCATTGGTGGAATGTTCTGCCTTATCTTTCGTCATCACATAGGCTTTCTTCATTCGCTCCGTGGCAACTGCTGCCTTATTTATGGTCTTGATTGTACCTTTGCTTGTATCTCTTGTTTTTATATCAGCCATCGGTTTCCTCCTTTCTCGAAAAATAATAGAGAGTGGGGTTTAATCCACTCTCTTAGCGACAACAACAAGCCTGCCATTGTTTCTTGAATATTCACAAGTAGAAAGAGAAATCAGCTTGTCGCCATGTTCTGCCGATACTCCGGTATCATACAAAGAAAGTTCCTTGCACTTAGCAACATACGCATCAAACTCTGCCGCATTTTCTGCATCCGTAAACTCATAATACTTAAAGCTGTCGGAGCTATTTGTATAAACAACCGTCTCAAAGACTGCAATCACTTCATACTGGTGTCTGTCCGTCAGTGTATCAAAAGTAATAGCCTTATGTTCTTCCCAAAAGCTCTTGTTTCTGTACTTCATCAGTCCCGTAAACATAGAACCGTCATTCATGTGGTGTCCGTAAATAATGATGTTGTCTGAAGGTTTCTGCACATCGCAATTTTCCTGCACATATGGACAGCCATAAGCGGAATAGGTCTTATCAAACTTGTGCTTCAGGTAGAAGTTTGGCTCATTTACAGACTGCACGACCGGATAGTTGATATTGGTATCCTCAACCTTTATCCAACCCACCATATCCTCATTCTTCCGATAGAGTTCAAGATATTCCGCAAGATAGTCCTTATCTTCCGAAAACGTCACGCCCTCATTTTCCTTTGGCGGCTCGTCCTCCACAATCTCCGCAAGGTTATCATAGACTTCATTCTGCTTGGCAGAGTCAATGTGATTACGGATAATAAAGAAGGTGCTTACAGACAACACTACCGTAAACACCATCGCAATAATAATATAGATTTTTCTGCTCATTTTCTCTTACCTTTCCATATCATTTCTCTTAGGTGGAGTCAAATCTCTGCAATACTCCGGATACCTCAACTTGATACCCTCCATAAAATACGGAGCATATCCGCAACAGAACAGTTCCTCCGGTGTATAGAGATTTTCCCTGCCTTCTTCCGTAAATCCATTCCAGAGATTAAAGGCAAGGTGGCAGACCTTGACTGTGCCACTTGTCTGCCAACCGCCGTGCATACCTTCCGGTATGATGCAATCCCTCTTAAAATCAAACATCTTTCCGATGTTCATTCTTGTTTCTTCTGAAATACCCATCACATAGAAAAATGCTCTGTGATAGCAGTCGTTGACTTTGCACTTATCCAGATTTTCCAATACAAAATCTCTGTGTGCAGCATTGCGAAATTGAATCTTAGACATTGTAAATCCCTCCTTATGCTTCGCCTGGTTTGGTTGTCATCAGTTTATAAAGTTTCGTGTTCTTAGGGAATTTGTTTGCAAACGGTACAAGCGAGCTTCCCACCTTGATAAGTCCGTGTCCTGCTTCCACGTTCGTGATATAGGACATCTGGAGGTCGGAAATATTCAGAAGTTTTGCAAGCTCAAGCCTGTCTGTGGAAGCCTGATTCAGCATAATGATAAACTCTGAGTTTGCAAGCATTGTTCTCGCTGTGTGGCTCTGCAAAAGGTCATCGACATTCTGAGTGATTCCACTTGCGTATGCCCCATATTTTCTCACACGCTTCCACAAGGTAAAGAGGAAGTTTGCAGAGTATTCGTGCTGGAACAGAAGATAAATCTCATCAATGAAGATAAAGGTATTCTTACCCTTTGCACGGTTCTGTGTGATACGGTTCAGGATAGAGTCGAGGACGACAAGCATACCAATCGGCATAAGCTGTTTACCCAAGTCAAGAATGTCATAGCAGATAAGGCGATTATTAGTATCCACATTTGTCTGCTTTGCAAAGGTATTCAGAGAACCGTGTGTGAAAAGTTCAATGGCAAGTGCCAGTTCCTTTGCTTCCGGTTCGTCCTGCTGCAAAAGTTCTGCCCTGAAATCCTGCAAGGTCGGTATATGTCCCTGATAGTCATTCTGCTGATAACTGCGATACACGCTTGCCGTGCAACGGTCAATGATAGACTTCTGCTTCGCTCCAAGATTTGTTCCTCCGATAAGCTGTTCACAAAGGGACATAATAAACTCGGATTTCAAAATGACAGGGTTTGCACCGTCGCCGTAATCCTTATTCATATCCATTGCATTGATGTGATTGTCGGAAGTAGCAGAAATATTGATTACCTCTCCGCCCATTGCATTGACAAGCTGTGAATACTCTCGCTCAGGGTCGATGATGATAATATCCGCATCTGAAGAAAGCACCTGATTGATGATTTCTCCCTTTGCCGCAAATGACTTACCGCCACCAGATACACCGAGAATAAAGGAGTTACCATTCAAAAGCTGCTTGCGGTCTGCGATAATCATATTTTTGCTGATAACATTCTGACCGTAATAGATACCGTTCTCGTGGAAAATATCCTGCACCCTGAATGGGATAAATACCGAAAGGCTCTCTGTTGTAAGTGTTCTGAAGGCATCAATCTTTCTTGTTCCAAACGGCATTACCGTGTTGAGTCCATCTACCTGCTGAAATCTCAGTGTTGCAAACTGGCAAAGATGTTTTCTTGCTGTGGTAAGCAACGCTTCCGTATCATTCTCAAGCTGTTCCTTACTGTCTGCTGTAATAACCATTGTGATAACAGCGAACATCATTCTCTGGTCACGGGTCGTAAGGTCATCGAGGAACTCTTTCATTTCTTTCTTCTGCTGCTCCATATCATACGGAACAGTTGCAGAGAAGTTGTTATTGGCATTCTGCCTACGCTGCCAGTTTGTGATATTGGTTTCCACACCAAGCAGACGGTTCTCTGCTTCCTTTACTGCTTCATCCGTTGGAACGGGAACAATATCAATGGACATCATCAGATTTCTGTTCATATCCGTAAGTTCCGCTACCATACTGTCTTTGATATAGGACGCATATTCACGAAGAAAAAGGACTCTTCCATAACGGTTTCCCATCTTGAAATAGTCCTTTTCAAATTCCATTGTGTCGGGGCAGATATAATCCTTAAAATCGTGTCCCTTTTTTCTTGTTTCCTTAATATCAAAGTGAAAAGAACTTTCTTCTCCCACACGATAGAAGTCGTGGAAAATACGAAGTCTTTCGTCTGTTTCCAGTTCCACACACTTACTTCCAAGCCTGCCGAAGTGAGCAATCAAATCTGCACCGACACGGGCAAAATAAGTTCTTGCGTCCTCCACACTCTTTTTGTTGATGGAAATGGTAATATACTTATCCTGAACAATAGAGTTTGCCCCCGTTGCCTTATCAAGAAGCATTTTGTTATATTCCTCTCGATATTCGTCCAAATTATCTCCGGTTGTCGGAATAAGGATTGTCTGCTCAAAATCCAGTCTGTTGAGCCGACGGTTATTGATTGTGATTTTTGTCGTTGCACCACTATCAAGGGAGTTCAGAAGTTCGGAATATTCAAGGAACATCGCTTCCTTATCCTCACGACTTGCCACTGCATAGTTAATATCCGTAAAGCGGTAGGTCTTTGAATATTTATCCTTTCCCACTTTGAAAATGCCATCATCAAAGATAGCTGCCACGGGAATAACGTCCTGCACACCTTTCGGTACAACAAATTTTTCTTTATCCTGTTTAAACAGGTTCGTAAGAGTCTTAATCATAAAAACTCATAACCTCCTTTATGGTAAAAAAATATCGCCACTAATTTTAGTGACGATACATCAAATTGGTTTTATTTAGTTCCAGTGCTTTCTTGAATTATATACATTATTGACTGCTTCAATATAGCAAATGAAAGAGGAATGGTTGTAATCGTTGGAAGTCAAATACTGATTTTTTATTCTCAGATACTGCTCTCTAACTAATATCCATTTTCCTTTTTCTTTGATACACTTCGCTTTCTCTCTAATGTTTCTTGAATTGGGTGCTTGATTCCAGAAATATCTGTTTGGAAAATATCGCTTATCGTGAATAAGACGATGATAGTTTCCGTCTGTATCCTCGCAGACAATACAAATATCCATTGAAAATTCTGTACTATTTCCCTGATTAAAGTGTCGCTTTTCCGTTGTCAAAGATGAGGTGGAATCTTGGCAGTCGCTCCACCCATATTCTCTAAGAACAATATTGAAAGCCTTTCTGACACATTCTTTGATTTCTTTGCAATCTTCCCAATCATCTATTCTTGTGATTTCAAGATTATAATCCAAATCAATCGGTCGATTAGCATTTTGTAATATCAGGTTTCTTGCACCACTACCCACGAGATAGAATGAAGCACCAATATCATATTCTTCTTTCAGCGTATGGCAAAGGTCTTGCATTATTTCTCCACATAACGAACGCATACGGCTCAGAAACTGTTTGTCTTCCACATACTTATACATATTAACATTTCTCCTTTCTTCCCAAGCCGCCCATCTAGTCAAATGCTAAATCATTATAGTATATTCAGAAAGCACTTGTCTGTCAATAGATTAAATCTTATTTTATGTTTTAGATTCTCGAAAATGGTCTTTTTGTTTCTGTTCAATGCTTGGCTTCATCAGTTCGTAATACACATTGGTGGAGTGAAACACCAGCTTCTTCGGCATCAAAAACTCCGATTTTATCCACGCATAGATTGCTTTTTCTGCGGTCATACCGTTGTACTTCACAAAGCCAAGTGCCGCAAACGGGGCAGCACCCAAAATGCACACCCACGATACGGTTTCCGTGCCAGCATACGGTCTGAGCAAGAAATACAGTCCTACCGCAACGCCACAAGCGAGAACAGAAAAAATGAACTGTCTGAGCGACAGTCCAAAAAACATTGACTCTGTATAATTTCTGATTTCTCGGTTAATTTTTACTTCCATATCTGTTTCCTTTCCTGCGGTTTTGGTCTTTCTCCCTCACGCATTTATCATTCAGGCAAAAGACTTTGCCTTTTCGTTTACCGCCATAGTAAACGCATTTCTTACAATCTCTTTGGTTCATCTCAAAATCTCTCCTTAAAGTCCCATCATCTCTCGGATAATACGGTCAGACATTTTCACTGCACCGACAAGAACAAGCATATTAAATACCAATTCCCCGATATATGCCCACACCTGCGTAACTGCTGCTGCATCAGGATTCACTACTGGTGGCGATGAAGCAAATACGGAGAAAATAATACAAGCAAGTACAATGACTGCTCCCTCAAGCAGAACTGCACAATAGCTCTTGATAAAACTCTTGCCTACATTCTGTGTAGGTTCTCCTGCAAATGTGGAAAGCGGTATCGGTGCAAGTGCTGTGTACATATACAACTTGAAAAATCGTCCATACACTGTCATTATCAGAATGAACGACAGCACCGTGATAAATAATCCTCCGATAAGCGTTACCGCCCACAATGGAATACTCTCGAAAAATCCGCAATCCTCTATGGTCGTTACCATCTCTGCGGGCAAGGTCGTCTGTTCCGGAGTTCCAAATCCGGCAGCATTCATAATGGTTGAAATCGTACCCTGCACGATATTAAATAGTGCAAGCATAAGCTCCATTCCGTATGTGATAACACCTTTCGCCAGTGCAAAACGGACAAAGAGTTTCAGTGCGTGTTCCGGTTTCTTCACATCTGTAAAACTTCCGCAGGTCTTTACCATGCCTATCACAAAAAACAATACAAGCAAGGCAAGCCCAATAGCCTGAACTGCACCGTTGATGTCAACGATAACCTTCCAGATATTCCCGCCCTTAAAGTTCTGCGGTGTAGTTGTGATGAGCGTCCATATTTCCGACAGTTTTTCATTCCAAGTTTCAAGGGCATTTTCAAGATTTTGAACTACCCAGTTATCACTCATTCAAAGCACCTCCTTACAATTAAGGGGTGTACCTTAACTTGGCACACCCCTCGATAACTGTGTAACTCTTATCTTAGCCTGTGATAAGAGTAAGGATTTCTTTGGCGAAAGTAATAATGACACCACCTGCAAGAGTCAGGAAGCCATTGGCTCTCTGAGAAGGGTCGTGAGATTTGAGTGAAAGACCGACCTGCACGATACCAAAGCCAAGCAAAATCATACCGATGGCACGGATAAGTCCGAAGATAAAATCGGACAGATTGTTGACTACGGTAAGCGGGTCATTCGCTGCAAATGCAGTCGTTGTCATTCCAAGTGCCAACGCACCGACAATGACCATTGTGCAGTAAGCACGGAAGCCTTTCTTAACCTTTCCAGTCATAGGCAGTTTCTTTGTTTCCTGAATATCAGTTGCTTTTTTCTTAAAAATAGTCATAGTTGAATACCTCCAAAATTTAATTTGTTTGATTGTTTATGAACAGAGCTTCCATCTCCTCATCGGAAAGAAGTTCCCAGTTCGTTTCTTCCATTTCCTTTTCAGGAAGTGTTGCAGGGTCAATGTCCCAAATGGCAATCGAAGCAATATCTTTCGTGACTTCTCCGTGCTTATAAGGACTTGCCTTTCCGTCTGTGGTAAGTGCCACATTCGGGTGTTTCATAATGTCATATTTGAAATCCATAATGGGTCTTTCCCCACGGATAAATAAAATAGCGTACTGATTATCGAGCATACGCACCTCATCAGGGGTAAGTAACTCTCTGCCGCTAATCTGATAGTTGGTGGAATAATTACCGCTTCTTCCGGTACTCTTTCCGAACGTGTTGGTATCAATGGTTTCCTTACCCAACAGCTCCGACACATATTTATGGGTTGACTGCTCATTTCCACCAAGGTAAAGAAATTCATCGCAGTTACCCACAATGCTCTCCCACTGTTTTTCAAACAAGGCTTTAAGCTGTGCCAAGTTCTGTAAGATGATGCTTACCGATACCCCACGGGAACGCATAACCGACAGTATCTTGTCGAAGTCGTCCGGCAGTGAAACATTGGCAAATTCGTCCATCATAAAATGAACAGGCATCGGCAGACAACCGCCGTGGATATGGTCGGCTGCATAAAATAACTGCTGAAAAAGCTGTGTGTAAAGAATGGATACCAAGAAGTTGAAACTAGAGTCGTTATCCGGTATCAGTGCAAACAGTGCCACCTTTTTCTCTCCGAGTGACTGCAAATCCAGTTCATCGGCAGAAGTAAGAGCAGCAAGACTTTCCAAGTTAAACTTTTCAAGCCTTGCTGCAAGGGTTATCTGTATAGATTTTAATGTTTTGGAAGAACCGGAATGATAAGAGTGATAATACTTCAAAGCAATGTGATCAGGATTATCTATCATCAAATCTGAAAACAGATTATCAAGCGGAGAAGGACTTGGGTCGTCCTCGTCCTCAATCGCCCCGGCTCTGAGCATTTCCATTACCATTGCAAAATTCTGTTCTTCCGGCGGTGCTTCATAATGCAGATAAAATACAAGTGCAAGAAGAAGCATTGACGCTGCCGTATCCCAAAACGTCCGACTAC
>OHAI01002787.1_pt1 | contig 12433 bp, 19 predicted proteins | sample 1577091 | NCBI WGS metagenome assembly OHAI01 (sample SAMEA3541548, study PRJEB24748) | human gut metagenome | biome: human gut; feature: human-associated habitat; material: faeces | place: China | collected 2012
AGGAGTTGGAAGGTGTGCGCGTGCGCGCACGGGTTGAAAATTGGGCCGCAATCCCGTAGGGGCGCACATTGTGCGCTCGTCGCCCTGTGGCAAATCCTGTTGTGGCATATACGGCGGGGTTTTCGGAACGGTCACTGCGCCCGCAGGCGCGTTTCGGAGGCCAACCGGGGCAACGCCCCGGCTCTTAGGCCGGAGATAGACCGTTCCCTACAGAGCTGGACCTTAGGCCCGTTTTAACTCCTACCTCCTAACTTAAAAAGTTCCCTGCTTCCACCCGGTGCTGGGGGCGGCGGTGGGTTCGGGGCGGGGCAGGAACTTTTCGATCTCGTTGGCCTGCCCGGTCTCACCGGCGTGGGGGCCGCTCTGCTTGGTGTATTCCCGCACGCCCAGGCGGCACATGCCCTGCGCACCGACAATTTCGTTCCAGCGGGGGCGGAACGTCTCGCCGCGCTTGCACTGGCCGATGCTCTCAAAAAAGGCGCCCAGCAGGCCCTGGGTCTTGGTGTGCAGGTACAGGCGGTGGGTGACGGTGGTTTCGCCTTTGTCGCCGCCATGGATGGTAATGGTCAGCTTGGCCATGCTGCAGGGCGGCAGCTTGGCGCTGCCCTCATAGCGGGCACGCTCAAAGCTCTGCACGGTAAACAGGTAATCGCCCGCAGGCAGCAGCACAAATTCCCGCTGTTCGTTGGTAACCTCGCTGTCCCAGTCCAGGGCAGCATCCGGCATGTTGTTCATATATTCAGCCATGGGTAAATCTCCTTTGTATTTGTTAAAACGGTACATCGCGGTTGGTGCAGATCATCTCCAGCACCTGGGGCCAGGCGGCCACCAGGCAGCCGCTGACGAAATCAGCCGGGTAATCCTTGACCGGCATATCGGCGGGGAAGTACCCGCGCTGGCCGACCACGGTCTGCAATTCCTCCGGGGTCACATTATTGGCGGCCATCAGCTGGGCAAGGGCGGTCGGCACGCCCTGCGCCTGCAGATCACTGGCGGAGATCCCGGCAGGCACGGCAGGCGGTGCAGCAGGTGCAGCGGGAACCGGCACCGGTGCAGGCTTGGGGGCGGGGGCATCCTCTACCATGATGAGGCGCGGCGCGGGGGCTGCGCCGGGGTGCGGGTCCGGGATGCAGGCGGCGATGCTGGCATACTCAAAGGGCAGCTCTTCCGGCAGGCCAAAGCGGTTTTTGGCATCCCAGCAGGGGTGGTGGCTGGTGTAGAGAACCCGCCGCCCGCCGCTGGCCTTGTTCTTGGCGTTGGGGGCACTGCCGGCCTTTTCTACCACGGTTTTGTAGTTGGCAAACAGCAGCATGTCGCACCATTCCCGCAGCAGAGGGGCTACCTGTTTGCTGGTTTTCATGCTCCAGCGGTCATAGTTGCCAACGGCGTCGGGCTGCTCAAACTTGGTGATGGCAGCATGGGCCAGAACCACCACGTTGTGCCCGGTGTTCAGCACCTCTTCCAGGGCATCCAGCAGCTTGCCGAACTCTTCTTTCGCGTAAGTATAGCCCTTGCCGTACCCGAAATCCTCAATGCCCTTGACCTTGGCGCGGGCGCAGACGGCGTCAATGCAGAGCCGTTCGGCCCAGTCGGCGGTGTCGATCACCAGGGTGCCGCAGGGCACATTGCCGCGGCTGACCTCGGCAACTTCATCCAGCAGCATGGCCCAGCTGGTGGGCGCGGGCAGGCGGGCAACGTTCAGCCGCTTGGTGCCGCCCTCGGTGTCAATGAATACCGGGGCGGGGAACTGGGCGGCAAAAGTGCTTTTGCCGATGCCCTCCGGCCCGTACAGAACGGTTTTGACCGGCGCGGCAATGGTGCCGGATGTGATTGCGTATTTGCTCATTTCAGAACGCTCCTTTCGTCCATGCTTTGGGGGCGGGTGGTTCCTCGGCGTCTTTTACCCTGCCGTCCTCAATGATGATCTGGCACTCCCCGCCGGTCGAAACGCGGGTGGCGATGGCCTGTAATCCTTCGGCCTGCAGCCAGCTGCCGAACTCCGCCAGGGTGGCAAGGTCCATCTGTTCCAGCTTGTCCAGCAGCACAAAGCCGCAGTCGGGGTTCAGGCGGCGCACAATGGCGGTGGCCACCCGCAGCTGGTCGCTGCCGCTCATGTCCTGCCAGTGCTTGCCGTTGTAAGTCAGGCTGCCGTCCTCCACACCCAGGCCGGTCAGGGGCAGGTCTGCGCCGTTCAGCAGGTCCATGCGGGCGGTGCGCTTTGCCTTGATCTGCTCCGTCAGGGCGGTGTATTCCTGCGCATAGCGCTCGGCTTCGTCCTGAGCCTTGGATTTTGCCAGGTTGGCGGATACCTGCCGGTTGATCTCCTCCACATTGCGGATGCTCTGCTCCAGCTCGGCGGTGGATTCATCCTGCAGCTGGGCCACGGTCTTGGTGGCGGCTTCCTCCTGCACGCAGGCGGCGTTGTATTCCTCTACCAACTGGCCGCGGTGCTCCTGCAGAGTTTTGAGCTGTTCCTCCAAGCGGGTCAGCTCATCCATGGCGCGGTGCTTGGCGTGGGTAATCTCGGTCAGGCGGTCGCGCTGGCGCTGGTTGTCGGCGTTATGGAGCAAAATCTCCTGCTGCTGTTGGATCAGCTCAATGGCACTAACGGGTTCGGACGGGGCGTCCGGGTATTCGGTCAGCTCTTCGGCGGCGTGGCGTTTCTGGGCGCCGATCTGGCCGATCACGGTGCGGCGGTCGTACAGGGCTTTGATCTCCCGGTCCAGGCCGGTCAAAGCATCCCCCACACCGATGATGTTCAGCAGGGTGTCGGCCTTGTCTTTATCGCTGGCCTGCATAAAGCGGGGCAGGTCCAGCGCCAGCGGCTCCACAAAAGCGTTCAGCAGCTGCTGGCCGCTGCGCTGGCCGGTGGGGTCCGTCACGGTCAGGCTGCTGTTTTTGCCCTTGCGCTCCACCACAACGCCGTTAGACAGGATCACTTTCAGGTGGGGCGGGGCAAGGGCACCGTCCCGCACAGCGGCGGTAGGGCGGAACTTCTCGCCGCCCAGGGCCCAGGCCAGGGCATCCAGCACACTGGTTTTGCCCTGGTTGTTGTTGCCGCCCACAATGGTCAGCCCGGTGGGGGAGGGCGTGAGGGCAACCGCCTTGATGCGTTTTACGTTTTCGGCTTCCAGAGCCGTGATTTTTACAGACATTTTATTGCCTCCGTTTGAATTTCAGTCAGGGTGTTGGTCAGCTGGTTGATGGCCCCGGCGCGGGTGTCCGGCGGCAGCTTGGCCAGCTGCGGCTTGACGGACTTCCAGGCGTTCTGCATGGCGCGCCCGGCCAGCAGCAGGCTGTCATAGGCGTTACGGGTGTCCAGCTCGATTTGTTCCGGTGTGGCGGCGGCAGCTTTGGCGGCTTCCAGCTCGCTGCGCAAAGGGGCGGTCAGTTCATCGGCCAGGGTGTGGGCACGGCGGTTGATCTCATCCTCGTCCACAGCGGCGGCCACCGGCTGCGCTTTGGCGGCTTCGGCTTCCCGCTGGTATTTGTCGGCACGCATCCGGGCGGCATCAGCAACCTGGCGGGCACCGGCCAGCTGCTTTTCCGCTTCCTTTGCCCGCTGCTCGGCTTCGGTGGCGCGGCGCAGGGCGGAATCTTCGTTTTTGTGGGCGGTGCGGTAGCTTTCCTGGGCACCGGTGGCGGCGGCTTGCAGCTGGCGGTTCTGCTCATGCAGGCCGTCAACATCGGCCAGGGCGGCATCGCGGGCGGCTTCGGCGGCGGCTGCGGCATTGAGGGCGTTCACCCGGTCGGCGCGCAGCTGCTGGTTTTCTTTCAGCAAATCCTGGTATTGCTTGTGGGTGGTAATGTCGCCGGATTTGACGGCCTGCACCAGGTCGGCGGGGGCGCTGGGTTTGGCGGCAGCATATAATAAGGAAGGGGAAAGCGAATCAAGGATTTTCTGCTGTTCGGGACTGCTGTTATCAAACAGAGCGGTAACTTGCAACAGACGGTAGGCCGCGGACTTGCTGACGCCTATACTCTCGCACCAACGGCGGAATGTATCCTCGCCGCGGTTCCCATGTTTTGAGTTGTCCCAATTTGGGACAAGCGCCTCATGCGCGATTGCTACCCCATCAGCCATGCGGCGCAGCCCAGCTTCTGCCAACCTCCGCCCTGCTGCGCATTCTCGTTCTGCAAGGTGCAGGTCGTTGACCGTTTGCTCATCCAGCCCGCTGTAATCAAATGCCGGAGCCGAACAGGCAGCTGCGGCACCGGACGGGTTTGACATTGCACCGGAAGTATCCGCAGGGGAGCAGGGGTCCGGCGGGCAGCTGTTTGCATCCGCCTGGGTGGTCGATGTTTCCTCCGCCAACGTGGCAGCAGGGGCGGCCATAGTCACAGCAGCATCCGCATTCGGGGCAGTCGTGTTCACTTTGCATGGTGGTTCCTCCTTGTTGGGCAGTGTGCGCAGGGCTTTTACCACAGCGTCCGGTACCTCGTAGTCATCCATCAGGATGCCGAAGCATCTCCCCAGCCAGTCTTCCCGCGTCAGGTCAGGCTCTTTGGTCTGGGCCTTGGCGTACTGCTGGGCGGCAAAATCGCTGGGCACCCATTTGTTTTGGCGTTTGTCCCAGAACCAGAACCTGCCGTGCTTTAAGGCGTACAGCAGGTGGTTGTCCTGGTTCTGGCAGATCATGTAGTCAGTCAATCTTCTACCTCCATGTTGATCAGCGCTTTGCGCTGGGCGGCGCCGGTGCCTGCGGCGCTGTAGCACAGGCTGATCTTTTCCAGTTGTTTGACCTTGTTGCTTGTTGCCTCCACCAGAATGCTGCGCACGGCTTCGTGCAGCAGTAGTTCGGCGTCCTTGCGGTTGTGGGCAAAGGCAGCGCGGATGGCGTCATACTCGTTCATGGCGTTACCTCCACAGGTGTGAATTTCTGAATCAACTCTTCGGCCAGCGGCATGGGCAGGTCCGTCATGCGGGCGTTGCGCCAGCCCACAAGGCAGAGCCGCCCATAAAACCAGCGGCCGTTGTAATGCCGGGTCGGCAGGCTTTGCCCTGCCTGCGGCAGATAAAACAGCGCGGCAAACCGGTTGCTGATCGGGCAGCGCTGCGCGTACCCACCCATAAAGCGCTGCAGCTCCTGCAGGGTATCCGGCAGGCGGTAAAGTTCCGGCTTTGCGCCGGGGTCAATCACGATTCCGCGCATGTCGCCACCTCCCGCAGTGTGATTGAAGCCCACCCGCCCAGCAGGCAGCCAGCCAGCCCTGCCATTGCAGCCGCCCCGCCGCCCTGGGCCAATGCGGCCACGGCGCACAGCGCGCCCAGCCCGCAGGCCGTTAGCGTGAAATTGGCGAAAGCCTTGCAAATGGGGCTGATGTGGGGTAGAATACAGGTGATGAATTTTTTCGTCTGGCCGTTCCGGTGCTGCAACACCGGGGCGGCTGTTTTTGTTTGGGGCATTGTCGTTCTCCTTTCAGATCGGCCCAGGGTCACTATGCCGGTGGTGATAGTTGGTTTGCGGTGCGGGGGCCGGGCCGCTGTGCGCAGGGCCGGTGCGGCGCGCAATGAATCCGGCCAGGCCGTCTTCGGTCACCAGGTGTTTGCGCGCCACGTTGACCGTGGGGCCAAACTCCCCGGCCCGCACAAGCTGCTGCACGGTGGATTTTTGCACGCCCAGCATCTCGGCCAGGCGATCGGCAGTGTAAAGGATCATGGGGTGACCTCCTTTTCATCAAGGTCGTAGATTGTGCTGCCGCCGGACTTGCTGCGGATGCACCCGGTTGTGATGTGCCTGCTTCACGTCCTTGAATGTGACCTCCGGCGGAATCTTGATGCCGGGACCGTTTTTGAGTTCAAAGCCTTCGGCGGTCTGGGTTACGGTCGTGCTGCCCATGCGGATTGTGATTTTTTCGTTGTTCATGGGGAATACCTCCTTTTAGCGATGCTGCATAAGCCAGCGTTCGATTTTTTCGCAGATGTGACAGATGTTGTCAAAGAAATTGACTTTCTGCTCAGTAATAAGTATCTTGAGAACGAGAATTAAAAGCTCCATGGCAGTATCTTGCACAGGTTAATGAAGATGCTGATAAGCGAAAGGATGATGGCGATATCAGCGGAATCAGGATGATGCTTTATTCAGGGTCACCTCCTTAAAAATAGAAGCCTGAATATCGACTTCATCGACTTCCAGTTGCAAGGCAACCACTTTGGGGCTGCCGGGCATCAGTTCGATGAGGTCGATTTTTGTTACATGGCGGACCTTCTGGTTGTCCAAAAATACGCCGGTGTTGTTGACAATAAGTTTCATGGACGGCTCCTTGAACGGATTGACAGTTGATAAAACCTTTACAAAATGATAGACTAAGCAAAAGGTGGTGGAGTGTTTTGAATTACTTCGTACGGGCGTTCATTGTGGTTTTGGCATATAGAATCTTATTTTGCCTATCGGGCTACATCAGAGCCACTTACTATGAACGCAAATACAAAGAGTACATAGTGGGCAAAGGCGAAGAATTTGCAAGCTATACCGCGCCTATTAGAAAATTATTGAAACAGGCCGGGATTCCAGACTCCACTGTTACGGCTGTTGACTCTCTGGGACATGGTCAGTTTCAAGCTGTTCAGGTAAGCGTTGTAGAAAATCTGACAGTTAAGCGCGGAGACGTTATCGCGGATGGATTGAACATACTTTCTAAAATTAAAGGCACGTTCTTGATGAATTTGCGCGAGTGCTTTTCGCCGTTGTATTGGGTGCAGTTGGTTTTGTTCCTTCCTATCAAGCTGTGTGAGTATCTAGGCGTATCAGGGGATAAGCTGGTTCCAAAACTGATACAGATTCTTTACTGGATATCAGCGCCTTTATTGCTTCTCTTCCGTACTCAGCTGTACGAGTTCATCGTCCAGCTTCTCCAACAGGCGCAATAAAAAGCGGCTCAAATAAACAAGCCCTCTGACATCTACCTTTTCGGTGGATGCCATATTTTTTTGTGCGTCCAGCAAGACGTTCAGAACTTGGCGCTGAACCATCTTTTTGCGGGAACAGATCATGACGGCGTCACCTCCTTTGAAAACAAATCTACTTTAAGTAGAGCTTTGAGCGAAAAAAATTTGGTCGATGGGAATGCCAACAATTACGCTGATTTTTTTGGCAATGGCAACAGAAGCGGTTTCGGGAGACAGCTCGATTTTTCGGTAAGTATCACGCGATACGCCAAGTTTTTTTGCCATTTCAAGCTGCGTGAATCCGGCATACTGGCGAGCCTGTTTAACAGAAAAGCCCAAATGAAAACCTCCTTTCGTATGAAGCTGATTCTAGTATAATCCACTAAAAGTAGAATGTCAAGAACTTAAAGTAGAAAATTTTCAAAAAGGTGTTGACATTATTCTACTTTTGGATTAGTCTACATATTAAGGAGTGATCTACAATGAGTATTGCAGATAATATTAAACGTTTGCGTCTTGCAGCAGATCTTTCGCAAGTCGAGCTTGGCAAAATTGCAGGCGTAACGGATAAAGCAGTGTCCACATGGGAATCAGGCCAGAAAATTCCACGGATGGGCGCGGTAGAAAAAATGGCGGCTTATTTTGGAGTGCCGAAAAGTGTCATTCTTGATGACGCACCTGCCGCCCCCACCATCCCCGCCGGCTTTGAACCTCGTCCCAAAACCGTCAAGCGGCCGCTGGTGGGGGATATTGCCTGCGGCGAGCCCATCACCGCAGAGCAGAACGTACAGGAATATGTGGATGTGCCGGAGGGGATCGTCTGTGATTTCTGCCTGCGCTGCCATGGCGACAGCATGATCGATGCCGGCATCCGGGATAATGATGTGGTCTACATCAAAACCCAGCCGCAGGTGGAAGATGGCGAAATAGCCGCCGTCCGCATTGGGGACGAAGCCACCCTCAAGCGCGTGTATTATGACGGCAGCACCATCACCCTTGTGCCCGCCAACAGCGCCTACCGCCCCAAATCCTACTCCGGCCCGGAGCTGGATGACATCCAGATAGAAGGCAAGGCAACGGGGTATACACACTGGTTTTGAGAAAGTACGTTAAAAAAGTATGCCACAGCGAGTGGCAGAAAGGCGGCACACAGTGAAATCAAAGCTCTGGAAAACGATAAAAAGTCGTCCATACCTAATGACATTTTGCGCGGTTTTCGTATTGTTCTTTTTGCGATTTGGAATTTCCTCAATTCAAAGAGGAAAAGCCACGGCCTTTGTCCTTTTAGGAATAGCAATTATTGCGGCAGTTCTTTCGTTTCCGCTGGTAAGAATCGAGAATCTGATCAGAAAATGGATTCTTGAATATAAAATTAAAAAGCTCAAAAAAGTGCTGTCAGATAACTACTACCCGGAAATGCAAAACAAGCTTGCGGCAGTAGATGCCATGGATGGACATGAATTTGAATATTTCTGTGCTGAACTGCTAAAGGAAAATGGCTTTGTAAATGTAGAGGTCACACAGGCCAGCGGAGACTTTGGCGTGGACGTTCTGGCAGAAAAAGACGGCGTAACTTATGCCGTGCAGTGTAAATGCTATTCGGATAAGGTGGGAAACCATGCTGTGCAGGAAGCAACATCCGGCGCGCAGTATTACCACCGGATGGTTGCTGTAGTGCTTACCAACAGTACATTTACCCCCGCGGCAATCGAAACGGCCCAGAAGACGAATGTCTTGCTTTGGGACAGGGAAAAGCTGAAAGAAATGATGGCGTAAAGCGGTAAACTGTCTGCAAAGATCCAAGGAGGAGAATAATCATGGAACCTGTAAACCATTGCCCGCATTGCGGTGCGGCTGTTGATGTAAATGCCAGTGTGTGCCCGGAATGTGGACAGGAGCTGGTAAAGCGTAAGTATTGCCCGCACTGCGGGGAACGCATTGATGCCGACTGCATCATCTGCCCCAAGTGCGGCAAACAGGCAGGGGAGCTGCCGCAGGATAAGCAGATCAATATTGTCAATAACAATAATTCCAGCGCATCGGCAGCCGCCAGTGCATCGGTGGGCGTTAGAACTGCGGTGCGCGGAAAATACTGCAATAAGTGGACGGCATTTTTCCTGTGCCTGTTCCTGGGGTATTTCGGTGCGCATAAATTCTATGAAGGGCGCATCGGCATGGGAATCCTGTATCTGCTCACCATTGGCCTGTTTGGCATTGGCTGGATTGTTGATATCATTCTGATTTTGATGAAGCCGAACCCGTATTTTGTGGCCAGATAAAGCCCGAACAAAATAAAAACGCCCCCGGTGCGCCAACACCGAGAGCGTTTCCATAGATCAGCTTGCCCACAAAAGTGGATACAATCGACCCGACAATTGTATTGTACCACCTTGCGGGCAGGATTGCAAACCCAAAAGGTGATACCATGAAAAAGAAACAAACCGGTGCCCGCCATGGCCGGGCTGCGATCTATGCGCGCTATTCTTCGCACAACCAGCGGGAAGCATCCATTGAACAGCAGGTCAAAGCCTGCCGGGAACTGGCCGTGCGGCTGGGGCTGGATGTGGTGGAAACTTACGAGGATAAAGCCATCAGCGGCAAATCCGACCGCCGCCCCAGCTTTCAGCACCTGCTGCGGGATGCGGAAAAAGGTTATTTTGACTGCGTGCTGGCGTGGAAGTCCAACCGTATGGGCCGCAATATGCTGCAGGCCATGACCAATGAAGCCCGCCTGAAAGACTGGGGCGTAAGGACCTTTTACGCGGAGGAAGATTTTGACGATACCGCTGCCGGCCGCTTTGCGTTGCGCAATATGATGAACGTCAACCAGTTCTACAGCGAGAATATGGCAGAGGACATCACCCGTGGCATGATGGATAATGCCAGCAAGTGCCTGAGCAACGGCGCGCTGCCATTGGGGTACAAGGCAGGGGAGAACGGCCGCATTGTGCTGGATAAGGCGCAGGCTGCCGTGGTTCAGGAAATTTACACGCGGGTGGCCTGCCGGGAGCCTTTTGTGGATATTGCGGCGGATCTGAACCGGCGTGGCATCAAAACCAAGCGCGGCGGCCCGTGGACCAAAAGCAGCTTTTATACGATCTGCCGCAATGAGCGCTACCGCGGCATTTATATTTACGATGACGTCCGGGTGGAAGGCGGCGTTCCGCGTATTGTTTCGGACGGCCTGTTTTATCGTGTGCAGGAGGTGCTGAAAGTGAAAAAGACCCCACAATCCGCCCGGCATCATACCGGGGCAGAGGATTACCTGTTGACAGGCAAGCTGTTCTGCGGCAAATGCGGCAGGCCCATGACGGGCGTTTCCGGCACCAGCCGCTCCGGCGAAATGCACTACTATTACACCTGCCAAAAGCGCCGCCGGGAACACGCCTGTGATAAAAAGAACGTGATCCGCGAGCAGATCGAGAAGAGTGTGGCACAGGCCATCAAGCAGTATATGCTGACGGACGAGATGATCCAGCACATGGCCGATGCAACCATGGCCTACAATGCCCGCCAGGAAAAAGACCTGCACCTGCAGGACCTGCAAGGCCAGCTGGCCGCGGTCAAAACCTCCGCAGCCAACCTGCTCAAAGCCATTGAGATGGGGGTCATCACCGAAACCACCAAGGCCCGCATGGTGGAGCTGGAACAGGAACAGGGGCGGTTGAACGCCCAGATTGAAAACGCCCGCGCCGAACTGGTACCCATTACACGGGATAATTTTGTTTCACTGCTGCACATCTACCGGGATGGTGACATCAATGACAGCAAGTACCTGGCAAGCCTGTTTGAAACGTTCCTGGTGCGGGTAGATCTGTACGATGATCACTTCCTGATTTGGTTCAATCCCCTCGGCCAAAAGACCCCGGCTGATATCCCGATCACAAGCATAGAAAACGGGGATGTAGATGAATTTTTTGACGAATGTAGGAGTAAAAATGTGTTCGATTGGGGTGGGAAATGGTCCACCAAAATAAAAGCACCCGCCGTACCCCGGCGGGTGTTTTTGTTTTGGTGCTTCGTGAGCTGCCGAGGCGTCGAACAGGGCGGCGGTACCGCAGTACCAGCCCGATGGCCGATGCGGAACGCGGATGCCGTGCGTTCGTCATCCTCGGTGGAATCACTCTCATTATACCGGTGGTTTGCCCGGTGTTTGAATGCCCTGCGAACAGCCCGCCTGCCCCTCATACAGGGCAGGCATAAAAAAACACGGTGCGTGTGCATCGTGGTTTGCGTATTCAAATAAACGGCGTCATGACTCTATCACTTCAAAGTTTCCCGCAGGGTAAAGGTAATCCTCGCCGGTATCGTCTACAATGCGGTACCAGCCCCGTTCAATGGAAAGTACGCTGTAGATTTTACCGTGGGTCAGTTCCAGCGATACTGTGTCACCGATATACCGTACTTTATCAATCTTCATCGTACAACCACTCCTTTACCTTAAATTTAACTTTTTCACTGCCGTTCTGGAACCAGTGGACTTCAGCCTTAATTTGCTCACCGTTCACATCCAGCCAGCCCTGTGCCTTGCAATGTTGCCAGTCCTCAGGCTTCCCGCCAAACTCGGCAGCTAATCCTTGCGCAACTTCTTCCCGCAGCGGTTTCACTCCGCCTTTTCCGGCAAAAACCTGCGCATTCTGCAAGCGGCTTCCCTCAATAAAATAATATTCTTCCCCGGTCGATTTGTCAACCACAACGTAGTTTTTTGCTTTAGCACCAATAGAACGGCCGATCTCAATGTCATTGAGTTTCCTCGCCGCATACGCCGCCCTTTTCTGGGCATTGATGCGCTCCTTGTTGGCGGCATAGTTCACCCTGCGCATTTTGTTGATATCCCCGCCTGCCGCATTATACTGTGCAAGGTATTTTTCCGGGTCATACTCGGCCACGGTGGTGTTGTGGTCAAAACGGATGGCAAACTCACAGTCACAGTTGGCGTGGATGTGTTCTGCGTGGCCGCCTTTCAGCACCTTGCTGCTGGCTTTCTGCCAGCCGTTGCTTGCCAGTGTGATGCAGAACGGGCAGGTGTCCCCATGTGGCACCCAGGCCCACTCGGCCCCGTCCCGGACGGCGTTTTTCAGGGTGGTGTCGGCCCCGGCACGCTTGACCAGGCGGCTGACGCCGTTGGGCAGGTTGGCCGGGTTTTGGTTCTTGGTGGCGTTCACCATGCGGGCCACCTCGCCGTAATCTGCCGGTTCGGCAGGCTCCGCTGCGGGCACCCCGGCGTTGGCCGCTTCGGCCAGGGCGTCATACATCTGGCAGGCCAGCTCCGCGCTGCCCTCGCCGTATTTCGTCACCAGCGCGGCGGCGTAAGTAATCAGCGCATCGGCATCCCCGGTGCCGTGGGTGTCTATGTACTGCCGCATCAGCTGCCCGGCTTTCTGGTTCAGGCGGGACAGCCGGGTGATGTATTCATTCCACGTTTTCGCCGTTATCTGCATTGTCTACCTCAACAAGCAACTGCTGCCCGCGCACCCTGCGTTCCAGCACCCGCTGCATCTGGGTGATCTCGTACCGGGTGTACAGCCCGCCGCCGTAGGGGAT
>OHAI01002795.1_pt1 | contig 12410 bp, 6 predicted proteins | sample 1577091 | NCBI WGS metagenome assembly OHAI01 (sample SAMEA3541548, study PRJEB24748) | human gut metagenome | biome: human gut; feature: human-associated habitat; material: faeces | place: China | collected 2012
ACTCAAACTTGAATCCCGTATTTCCATTTACACAAAATATTTTATAGTGCCTTTTATAACATGCTCACAAACAGACTTTTTACTCTCTATCATTAATCTAACTTTTGTTTAACTTAATTGGATTATATGAAAAGAGCAACCAATGTGACAACTTGTTTACGCACACAAATCTCTTCTGATGATGCAACTTGTATCAACTGTGACATTTGTGTGCAATATTAATTTCATAAGTACGTGAGAAACATCTTAGTTATTATTGAAATATTTATTTTTTAGTATTATGAAAAACTTAACGATTATGCGAAGGCTGCTATGGCTGTCTTTTATTCCATTTTTCCTATGGTCCTGTGAGGATAAGATGGATGAACATTATGAAGTTCCCGGGTGGGTAAAAGGAAGCGCTTGGGAATTACTTTCGGATGAAAGCATGGACGGACAATTTTCCATGTTCCTTGAAGCAGCAGAACGTGCCGGTTATTATGAAATCATGAACGGTAGAGGATTAATGACCGTTATGGCACCGGACAACAATGCCTTTACTGCTTATCTGTCAGAACATAATTATTCGACAGTACAAGATGTTCCTGCCAGGGAACTGAAAGAACTAATCGGATTCCACCTACTTTATTACTCTTATAATAAAGGTAGTATGGAAAATTTCCGTCCTGAAGGTGAAGGAGCCTACGATGAAGGTACCGAAATTCTTGATCCGGGATTATACTACAAATTCCGGACACGCAGTTCAGGGGAACCGACAAGAGAAGTTGATCCTTTAACAGGCAAATCAGTCACAGTTTATCATCTGGAACGATTTGTCCCAGTCTTTTCACATTATTTTTTCTCATCTAAGAAAATAGATGCAAAAAAGAATTACGAAGCTTTCTATCCTAATTCAACCTGGACCGGTAATGACGGATTTAATGTTTCGGAAGCATCTGTGAAAGAATATGGCTTAATAGCCAACAATGGCTACATCCACACGATCAACAAAGTTTTGGAACCTTTGGGATCTATTTACGACCAACTTAAATCTAATACAGAATACTCTGATTTTCTGGCTATGTATGACAAATTCTCCATCTATACGCCCAACGATGAACTTACCCAAAAATATGGTAGCGCATTGAACGCGGATACGTTATATTTGCATAGCCACAGATCTCCATTAGCTCCTATTGCAATGGAATGGTATAAATATGACTATCAACGCCTGGACACATTAGCTTATCGTGCATATAGTTTATTTGCCCCCAATAATACGGCATTAAGTGAATTCTTCAATTCATACTGGAAAAACAGTGGTTATGCAGACTACAATTCTCTTGATCCGTTGATCCAGACTTTATTCTTGAATGAATATGTATATAGTGGTTCAGTAGCTTTTCCTGAAGAAATTGTTAATGGCACAGTTACTACCGCTTCGGGTACAAAATACAACTTTGACCCTTATGCATCGGACGTAAACAGAAAGATGTGTGTGAATGGCAGCTTTTACGGTTTAAGCAAGATACAGACTCCGATTCTTTTCAACTCCGTATCCGGTCCTGCTTTTCATGAAAAAAGATTCCTGAATTTCCTATATGCAATGAATGGCGCTAATCTGTTAAGTTCATTCGGAGCAGAAAACGAGAAATACACATTACTGATTCCAGACAACTCCGCATTCGAAGCAGACGGCATCTTCCTGAATTATTATGCTGAAGGAGGAAAACTGGAACAGAAACCCGAAGGAGAATGGGAAGCTGTTTCTTCTGACGAATTGCAACGCATCATACGAGCTCATACTGTAATGAGTGAGGAAGTAGAACTTAAAAAGCAGGGAACACAGATCGTACCTATTCAGTCCGCTTTCTGCTACTGGTTTGTAAAGGATGGAAAGATAACATGTAGTAATCATTTCAATGGTGTCCTGGAGCCGGGCAGTACCATTGACCCGTTTGTCGGATTTGAAGAAGTCACCAATAGCGGTAAACCATGGGCTAATGGAAAGACTTACACGTATAAAGCAAACGCTATATCCGGATTGTTTGAAGCTGAAACTGAGGACGGTCAGGGAAGCAGTCTGCAAAAAGCATTAGCTATCTGCCAGGATACACGTTATCCTTATTATTGCTTTGCCCAGTTGTTGAAACAAGCTGATATGATTTCCGGAGAAACAATAGCAGGACTGGCCGGTCGTACCATTGCTTTTATTCCGACCAATGAAACATTAAAGAATGCATTGGCAGGCAAAGAGATTCCCGGAGCAGACAAACTGATGGTCTATGAAGATGGTTCATTAGGTTTGATTGATTCCGGCAATGGACTGACCAGTGACGAAAAGATTGAGCTAAAGAAATACATCAGTAATTATTTCCTTGTAGCCTCTTCCGTTCCTTCAGCTTGTTATCCGGGTTCGAAGATGGAAAACGGCGAATATGTCAATTACAGCGGAAATACAATTGTTTATAAAGATTTGGGAACTTCTCTCTCAATCCAACTTAAGGACGGTACCAAAATAGTCCAAGTGTCTGGAAAATATAATTATTTCCCATTCTGTTATAACGACGGATGTTTCCATTTTATCGAATCTCTTCTTATGTAATTTGAATTTTAAGAATTATGAAGTTAACAAAATTATATTTTTCTGTAGTCATACTTCTTTGTACTGTAGGAGAAGTAGTGGCACAGACACAGCAGATTATCATCGGTAATGTGACGGAACTCTTTGGGAAAAGTGCAGAACCTTTGATTGGTGTTAATATTAATATTATGAACTCACAGGAACGTTCATTGGGAGGTACTGTTACCAACATGAACGGTCAGTACAGATTGGCTATTCCTGAAAAAGAGAAAAATCTGACTCTCGTGTTTTCTTATATTGGAATGAAAACAAAGAGAATAAAGTATACAGGACAAAAATCACTGAATGTCACAATGGAATCGACGTCTGAGGCAATAGGCCAGGTTGAGATTGTGGCTGAACGTAAAGACCGTAATGACTTGGGAGTAGGACTGAAAGAACAGACTTCTGCTACACAAAAAATTAATATGGAAGATCTGGTAGCTACCTCTCCTGTGACATCTGTCGAAGAAGTTTTGCAAGGACAATTAGGAGGTGTGGATATCACATTAAGTGGTGATCCGGGAGCAAAAAGTACTATATTTATTCGTGGTGCCAGTACATTGAATGCCTCTTCCGACCCTTTGATCGTTATTGACGGTGTACCCTACTCAGATAGTAACACCAGTGATTTTGATTTTGCAACAGCCAATGAGGAAGATTTAGGAGCACTCTTAAACATTTCACCGAATGACATCGAATCGGTAGAAGTACTGAAGGACGCCTCAGCTACAGCTGTATGGGGAACCAAAGGAGCCAACGGTGTATTGATCATTACTACCAAAAAAGGATCAGTAGGCAAAACTCGTTTCTCTTTCTCTTCCAAGTGGACTGCTAAAGTAGAGCCCAAGACAATCCCGATGTTAAACGGAGACGAATATGTCGCCTTAATGCAGGATGCTATTTGGAACAGTGCCAATTATGTAGGTGTAAGCCATGCATCTAATTACCTCCGTCTGTTGTTCAACACACCGGAAATCGGAGATAATCCGGATTGGCAATATTATGATGAATACCATCAGAATACCGATTGGTTAGATTTAGTACGCCAAAATGCTTTATCTTCCGATAACAGTTTTTCTATGAGTGGAGGTGGCAACAGAGCAACTTATCGTCTTTCTTTGGGCTATGCAACTGATGACGGAACAACAATCGGTACTTCAATGAATCGTTTTAACTCTACATTGCGTATTGATTATAATTTCTCGAAGAAATTGAGATTTGGTGCTAACGTTACCTATACTCAAACCGATAAAGATGCAAACTGGGCTACCACCGTTCGTTCTGAAGCCTTTAAAAAGATGCCTAATAAGTCACCTTATGTGATTGATGATGCAACTCATCTTCCGCTGGATCAATATTTCACTCGCCAAACCACTGATTGGGAGGGCGTATTCAAAAGTAATGATACAGGAAGTAATGCAACTAACTACAATCCGGTAGCTATGGCAAAAGAATCAAAGAATAATACACTTCAACGGGAAACCAGAGCTATTATTGATGCCAATTATAAAATATTACCAGGATTCACTTACAGCGGTTATGTATCTATCAAGATGAATACATCTAAAAACACCAAGTTCCTGCCACAATCTGTAACAGGTTCAGTTTGGATGAACGCTTTTGCCAATCAAGCTTATGATGGAATGTCCGAAAGTTTGTCTATACAAACAGAAAACAAACTTCAGTTTATGAAAAACTGGAATGGCAAACACAATTTGATCACCAACCTGCGTTGGAATACCAGCCAGTCTACAAGTTCCAGCTACGCTAGTAAAACATCCGGAATGGCCTCATCCGGGTTATCCGACCCAATAGTAGGAACATCTGTACAGAGTATGGGGTCAGGCGAATCCGAAGGTCGCAGCATTTCTGGAATGGGAATGATTAACTATACATTGTTAGGACGTTATGTATTCCAGGCATTGTTAAACATAGAAAGCAGTTCGGCAATGGGACGCAACCAACGCATGGGTTATTTTCCCGCATTTGGTGTAAACTGGAATATTCAGGACGAACCTTTTCTTGCTGCTGCAAGAGAAAAGTGGTTGGATTTGGCAAAAATACGTCTGAGCTATGGAGAAAGTGGTACACCTCCTAAAGGAAATTCGGTATATATGGGGGCATTTAAATCAACAGGAGATAATTATATGAATATGTCTTCCATTGCTCCCAACCGTATGCAATTGGATCAATTAAAATGGGAATCTCTTAAGGAATATAATATTGGAGCTGATTTCGGTTTCTTACACAACCGTTTGAGATTTACTTTTGATTACTATTGGAGGGACAGAGAAGACATTTTGAACAAAAATTACAGAATACCTTCTACAACAGGATTTTCTAATATTGCCTACTTCAACTCGGGAGCTACCAGAAACCAAGGATGGGAATTCCGTACAGATTTGGTTTTCTTTGAAAATAAAGATTGGCGCGTAAGTGGTTATTTTAATGTATCACGCAACAAGAATAAAATCACAGAATTACAGTCTGGTGTAACAGAAGGAATAAAGAATGCCGATGAAGTGAAAAATGGAGAATATGCATATATTACACAGGTTGGCCGTCCTATCGGTTCATTCTTCGGTTATCGTTATAAGGGTGTTTATCAGAATAAAGACGCTACTTATGCTCGAGATGCAGAAGGTAATGTCATGAATGACTTGAAAGGTAACCCCATTGTGATGAAAAACGGTTCCTATCTATGCTATCCCGGTGATGCAATGTATGAGGACATTAATCATGACGGTGTTATTAACAAATACGATATTGTTTACCTCGGCAATACTCAACCATTAGTAACCGGAGGTGGAGGAGTAACTGTCAAATACAAACAAGTGACTCTAAGTGCTTTCTTCCATGGACGTTTTGGACAATCTATCGTCAATATGGCTCGTATGAACAACGAATCCATGTATGGCTCAAGCAATCAAAGCAAAGCTGTACTTCGTCGTTGGAAGAACGAAGGGGATAATACGGATATACCTCGTGCTTTGTACAATGAAGGACGAAACTATCTGGGATCAGACCGCTTCGTAGAAAAAGCTTCTTTCGTACGTTTGAAATCAATGACATTAAGTTACGGATTCCCAAGAAAGATTTGTAATAGATTTAATGTAAATTCATTAAGTGTATTCGTAACGGGATATAACTTGTTTACATGGACTAACTATACAGGACAGGATCCGGAAGTATCTGTAAAAGATAATCTGGCCATAGATACAGCTACGACCCCTGTCGCTAAGAGATTTTCTTTCGGTTTAAATATGAGTTTCTAATACTATTCAGATATGAAAAAGATATTAATATGTTTATTCGCTTTCGGGAGTTTACTTTGTGGCAGTTGTAGTGACTGGCTTGAAGTTTATCCTAAAAATGAGCAGATAACAGCTAATTATTGGAAAGCTAAAGAAGATGTAGAAGCGGTATTAGCTTCAGGATATTCATCTTTGCGTGCCTGTACCCGGACACTGGTTGATTGGGGAGAGCTACGAGGTGCTTCTATCTACGCCTACAGTGATACTAAAAAACAGAAATTGCAGAATTTCCAGATTACGGCTTCTGACGCTTTATGCAGTTGGGCATCCATATACAAAATACTGAATATGGCCAATTCTGTGATTAAATATGCACCGGAAGTACAAGCTAAAGATAAAACCTATCTGGAAGTCACCATGAATTCACATTTAGCCGAAGCTTATTTCTTACGCGGATTGTGCCATTTCTACTTGGTTCGCAACTTTAAAGAAGCTCCGATTGTAACAGAACCTTATGTAGATGATTCTGCTCCTTACGATATCGCAAAATCTTCAGAAGAAGATATGATCGCTCAGATTAAGTCGGACATTCAAACCGCACTGGATAGCGGAGCTGCTAAAGAGTTTTTTGAAGATGACCAATGGGAAGGTGCCAGTAAAGGGCGTGCTACTAAATGGGCGTTGTACGCTTTGATGGCAGATGTTTGCTTGTGGAGCGAAGATTACGACGGCTGTATAGAATATGCCAATCAGCTGATTAATGCGACAGCTACACGCCGCCCCGTATTCATGGCAGTTCCTGAACAGTGGATCACTATCTTTACTCAAGGAAACAGTAATGAATCCATCTTTGAGATCAATTGGGACGAAAAGAATTTTGCCCAACAGGAAGAAAACAAAGGGACCTCACCTTCTTACTACTTTACACTCAGCGCTACCGCACCATATCTATATACAGAAGCCATGTGCGAAGATTTATATAATGAAAGTATCGAGAATGGCGCTGGTGATATTACCGCTTCCGTACGTGCTAAATGGGGAGCATATGCAGACTTGGATGCAACAGGAACAGCAGATAAAAAACAGTATTGCGTCTGGAAATACAAAGGATCGGAATATCAGGATTTAAGCCAGGTACGTCCGAATGACGATGCCAACTACATCATTTACCGTATGGCCGAAATCTTATTAATGAAAGCAGAAGCACTCATCTGGAAAGACGCTGCCGGTTATGAAGAGGCATTGGAAATCATTAATAAAGTACGCAACCGTGCCCGGTTAAAAGACCTGGACTTAACTGCTGAATCTGCAACAGAAGAAGAAATGCTGCAAGCCGTACTGCATGAACGTAATATAGAATTTGCCGCAGAAGGAAAAAGATGGTATGACCTGGTTCGCTTCGGTAAAATGAAAAATTACAGGTATAAAGATTCATTTATTGAAATGATTGTAACCTACAATTCAACGGCCAACGTATCTTGGCTGCGTTCTGTATTGAGTAATGAATATGCTTGGTATCTGCCGATCAGTCAAAGTGAAATTGATGCCAATTTATTGTTAGTTCAAAATCCGTATTATGCGGGTGTAACCGATTAATTATATTGCTATGAAAAATTTGATTAGAATTTGTATATTGATCATTGTCGCTGCTGTTTATTCCTGCGACGATCCTTATAAGGATGAAACTTTTGCAGTATATGACATGCAACCTATTTCATCTTACCTGAGCACCCGCCCTGATGATTTTTCAGAATGGATCAAGGTTATGAAATATGCAGATATGTATAATGCAGTGAATCAAGCAACTGCCAAATTAACCCTATTCGCTCCTACCAATCAGGCTATGGAAGCTTTCTATCAGGAAAAGAAAGTTTCTTCGGTAGAAGAATTAGGAAAAGTCTATGTAAGACAGCTGGTACAATACCATTTGGTGAATGATACGATCACATTGGAAGAATTTTCCAAAGGTGGAGAGTTGGAAGACAAGACTCTGTCCAATGATATACTGGAAGTAACCTTTAATGCAGACGATGCGTCTGAAGGAGGATTTAACGCTATGTATATGAATGGAGAAGCGCACGTAAAAGAACTGGCGATACATACTTCCAACGGCTTTGTTTATGTATTGGATGATGTAATGCGTCCGATGGTTGAAAGTGTTTATCAGAAATTATTCGAGAACAATAAGAATAACATTCTTGCAGAAGCGTTGAAACGAACCGGATGGCATGACACTTTGAATATCATTGCTGACACCATCACGATGCCCGACGGGACCAAACAGGAAGTACGACGGAACTATACTATATTGGGAGTGCCCGATGACGTTTTCCAAAGTAAAGGGATTTCTTCATGTGACGACTTGGTAAAGAAGTTGGGAGCCGGCGAAGACTATGAGAATAAGAACAATACACTGAATCGTTATGCAGCTTATCACATTCTGAACGGACGTTACAAGGTCGATAATCTCAAAAAGTTTGATGTAGATACAGTAGCAACTTGTAAGATATGGGGAACCGCTTGCGAAAATGCAGCTATTAAAATATCTCAGGAAGCAGATGACAATTATTACTTAAATTATGATGGCGGCAGTGAAATGAGAACCGTTTTCCGTGAAAGCGACTGCGACTATCAGACAAAGAACGGTTATATACAACAGCTGGAAGGCCTGCTTCCTATTTGCAAGGATCTTAAGCCATTTATCATTTACTGGGACTTAGCCGACTATCCGGAAGTAGCCAACTATATTGGTTCTAACGGAGTAGATGGACAGATCTTCCAACAAGAAATAGATGCAAAAACAGAACCGTCAACAGAACTGAAAGATGCCAAACTGGCATGTTATGAATATAAAGTAGGTTCTCAAGGAATGCCGGTTAGTAACTTTGGTAATCTGGCCTACAGAACTCTGCGCAGTAATGCAAACTATGATAATCAAGATAAAACTAGAAGATTCTTACATGGTGATTTACTGACAGTTTCACTGGGTTATAAAGGATGGGTACAAATGAAATCTCCTGTTATGATTCCCGGAAAATATAAAGTGACCTTACGTTATTTTTATGCTAACAGTATGAAGAATTTCCGTTCCTACGGTAGTGGAAGTAATGGAGGACAAATAGATGTGGAATTTCCCGAAATGGAGAATGTAAGTTCCGTATCTTACCCTCTGTACTCCAGCCTTCCGAGCGACACAGACGTTAATGGCAATTATCTGGTAACTATGGGGTTATTTGATACAGTATTATACGATGTAATAGAAATTCCCGATATGAAGGAATATACGATGAGAATCACCTTAAATGATCCGGCGGCCAGTATTTCAAAAGACTTCCGCATCCAGGTCGATTATATTTTGTTTGAACCAATAAATTGAATCAGATTATGAAAGTATATAAATATATCTTATCCGCTGCAATCATATGGGGAGGATTGATGGTTTCTTGTACGGACGAATGGGATAACCATTACAATAAGCAGGCAACTGTCATCAATAATGAGGAAATGACTATTGTGGACGCACCAGCTATTGAATATTTAGAATCACAACAATCATACAGTTCTATATGCAATCTGTTCAAAGAGACAGGTATCTTTAAAGAAATGGAAGCTGCCGGAGTATCTTACACACTTTTTGTCGTTGACAATGCGCTAATGACTACTATGAGAAGCTCGGACGACGGCATCGACGAAGAGAAAGCCTACATGGCAAAAAGTCATATAACGACTGCCTCCCTTTCTCCAAATACCATCGAAGACGGTCAACGCCTGATGATGTGGAACGGAAAATATGTGATGATTAACAAAACAACATCAGAAGAAAACGGATCACAGGAAATTATTTTCAACAGCAACTGTAAAGTAAAGAAAGTGGTAAAGGTGAACAATGGCTATGTTTATGAATTAGATAACATTATTGTTACTCCTAAATCATTGTTGGAAACCATAGAAGGTTTATCAGACGAGTATTCCATATTCAAAAATGCAATCCTCTCAAGAAACATAAAGATTTTCGACAGGAACAACAGTCTTAGTATTGGAGTAGATGAATCAGGAAATACAGTTTATGACTCTGTGTTCACTATAAAAAACCCTTATTTTTTAGATAAGGGGTTGGATTTAGCATCTGAAAGCAAAAAAATAACTGTTCTTATTCCATCTGATGAGTTAATAAAAAAAGCTTTAGATGAAGGTAAAGCAAAACTTAAAAAGTGGAAAATCGAGCGTCCGGATTCTATTTTGGAAAACTGGTGCTTTCAAGCAATGTTTTTCAAAGATGTAGAATACGATAAAGAGGTGTTCGAAAATCCCCTAAAACCTGATCTTACCTCCGCTTTTGGCAAGCAATGGAGAACTACTGTTAATAAAGTAGATCTTAACAATCCAATAAGAATGAGTAATGGGATTGCTTATTACATCACTTCTTTAAAATTGCCACAAAAAGATGTATTAATATGGCGTTTCAAAGATCTCTTCAAATGGTATAAATATATGAGTGAAGAAGATAAATACAGATATTTCGCATGTACTAACTTAGTCCCATATACAGGAACAACGCGCGTAGAAGTTAAACCATGGACTCCAGGATATGGATGGCCTGAAATTAGTAACGAATATTTATGGCTTACAGCTGAAGACCCCAATAATAAAGTTACTATATTAGATTTCACTGCATTTAAATTTGATTTGCATAATGATAACTCTTATGACGTTGAACCATACATAATACCTCCTGGTGAATACACATTTCATTTTGGTGTAGGTAAGAATACAAACATGAAAAATGACTGCGACATTTATATCAATGGGAAACTTTTAGGAACGATAGTAAGATCCAAGTGGAGTAGTTATTCTCACGATCGTGGCGGCGGTGGAGCTCCGGAATTCTACCCATCAAGCTTAAATAATAAGTATGACAGAGATGGTGGAGAAGTCGGAACATTTACAATTGAAGGAGACGAACCTGTTGAACTTCATGTAAAATTTGTGGCTACACACAATGGAGGAACATCATTTAATCCCGAACATTGGTGCATCCGCCCGACTGCAAATTGTTATTAATCTAGATAAGGAATGATATGAAAAATATAAAAAGAATACTTGCAGTTGCATTACCATTGTTGTTTGCAACTTGCATGTACGGACAGAAAAACTACAAACTGACAGGTAAGATTATCTCTGCCACTAATAAACCTATAGCAGATGCTGTAGTGTCTGTACAAGATACCTTGAATGCGACTACTAAAGCCGATGGAGAGTTCACTTTTAAATTAAGAGACAAATCCGGAGTGATATCAGTTTGGGCACCCGGTTACCTTCCCGTTCGGCAATTGCTGAACGGAAGAACGGAAGTGGTGATCATGATGATTTCAGACAATCAGTACAAACACAACGAACAAGTTGTGCTACCCTTCCGGGGAGATAATACAGAGATTTCCGATTATACTGCTGCAACGAATATTGCAAAGAAGGATTTCCTGTTAGGAAGTGCTAAGATTGACCGGGCTTTGACAGGACAAGTAGCGGGTTTACAAGTGAAACGCGGTAGCGGTATGCCGGGCGAAGGCAGTTATTATAATCTCCGGGGTATCCGTTCACTGACAGGTGACAACGCACCATTGATCGTAGTCAATGGTGTACCCTACTTGCCGGACAAAAATGAATCACCGATCATCGGAGGCTTAACACGTGATATCTTTCAGGCATACAATATCAATGATATCCAGAATATCACAGTACTGAAGGGAGCAGAAGCCGCCATGTATGGTTCAATGGGATCGAACGGAGTTATTTTAATCCAGACAGATGGTGCCAGCTCCAACGACATGGAAACCAAAGTTAGTTATTACGGACAATACGGTGTAACCTGGAGTGACAAACGCATTCCTCTGCTGGGTGGAAAATGCTGCTCAGTCTGTAACTGTTGCACATTGGCTTCAAGTTCACCCTCTGTCGTTTCAAATCACGGTAGTATTGGGCGGTTGTCGTATGGCGTGCTTCCGAGCCACGTATGCCACGTTGCAAGCCATATTTCTCCATCGCTTTTGCGTAACTGTCGTGGTAGGCAACGAGTTTCTCACGTGTCAGCACGTCATCGGCGCATAGACGCACGGTGTTGGCTTTTTGCGGTACGAGCGTTTGCTTTCCGTCTGTTTTATCTTGGCTTTCCTGCGTTTTCCTGTTATTATCAGTCCGACTGTGGTATGAATGTGCGGTGTGTATCCATGTGTAGGACTGCTGAAGTAGTATTATTGGGTAATGATAGGAAAGCCATACTTTTGTTTTAATCTGCTGTAATTCGACGGATATTCCAGAGATTTTGCGTAAGTTTGCAGAAATAGTAAATTTCATTTCAGATGAGGAGCATGATTTATCCGGTAGGCATACAGAGTTTTGAAGAGATACGGAAAGGAGACTATTGTTATGTCGATAAGACCGCACAGATTTATCAGTTGGTAAAAACGGGTAAATACTACTTTCTGAGTCGTCCGCGACGCTTTGGGAAAAGTCTGCTTATATCTACGTTGGAGGCTTATTTCCAAGGGAAAAAA
>OHAI01002796.1_pt1 | contig 12408 bp, 10 predicted proteins | sample 1577091 | NCBI WGS metagenome assembly OHAI01 (sample SAMEA3541548, study PRJEB24748) | human gut metagenome | biome: human gut; feature: human-associated habitat; material: faeces | place: China | collected 2012
GCCTGATGGCTCTTCGCGAAAAGTATGGAGAATCCAAACCGTTAAAAGGTGCCCGTATCATGGGATCATTACATATGACCATCCAGACCGCCGTACTGATTGAAACACTGGTTGCATTGGGAGCTGAAGTCCGCTGGTGCTCTTGTAATATATATTCAACGCAGGATCATGCTGCTGCTGCGATTGCTGCTTCCGGTGTTGCGGTATTTGCATGGAAAGGCGAGAATCTTGCCGACTACTGGTGGTGCACATTGCAGGCATTGAACTTCCCCGGCGGAAAAGGTCCGAATGTGATTGTAGACGATGGTGGTGACGCTACCATGATGATTCATGTCGGTTATGATGCCGAGAATGATGCTGCCGTATTGGACAAGGAAGTGCATGCGGAGGATGAAATCGAACTGAATGCCATTCTGAAAAAAGTATTGGCTGAGGATAAGACTCGCTGGCATCGTGTGGCTGAGGAAATGCGCGGCGTATCGGAAGAGACAACGACCGGTGTACACCGTTTGTATCAGATGCAGGAAGAAGGCAAATTGCTGTTCCCGGCATTTAATGTGAACGATTCGGTTACCAAGTCTAAGTTTGATAATCTCTACGGATGTCGTGAGTCACTGGCTGACGGTATCAAGAGAGCGACCGATGTGATGATTGCCGGTAAGGTAGTGGTGGTATGTGGTTACGGTGATGTGGGCAAGGGATGTTCGCATTCAATGCGCTCTTATGGTGCGCGTGTGCTTGTGACGGAAGTCGATCCGATTTGTGCGTTGCAGGCTGCTATGGAAGGTTTCGAAGTCGTAACGATGGAAGATGCCTGCACCGAAGGTAATATCTTCGTGACTACTACGGGGAATATCGATATCATTCGCATTGACCACATGGAGAAAATGAAAGATCAGGCGATCGTATGTAACATCGGTCACTTTGATAATGAAATCCAGGTGGATGCGTTGAAACATTATCCGGGCATCAAATGTGTAAACATCAAGCCGCAGGTAGACCGCTATTATTTCCCGGATGGTCACAGCATTCTTTTGCTGGCTGACGGTCGTCTGGTGAATCTGGGATGTGCGACAGGCCATCCGTCATTCGTGATGAGTAACTCATTTACCAATCAGACGCTGGCCCAGATCGAGTTGTTCAACAAGAAATATGAAGTGAATGTATACCGCTTGCCGAAGCACCTGGATGAAGAAGTGGCTCGTCTGCATCTTGAAAAGATCGGGGTGAAACTGACGAAGCTTACTCCTGAACAGGCCGCTTATATCGGTGTATCGGTAGACGGACCTTATAAGGCTGAACATTATAGATACTAATTTAATTGACAATTGACAGTTGACAAATGACAATGAACAGCTATATGGAACGAGTGATCTGCCGGGCTGTTATTGTTGACCTTCAATTGTCAATTGTCAATTGTCAATTGTCAATTTTATGAAGAAGTTCCTTCCCGACTTAATTGCTATTTTAGCTTTTATCATCCTTTCTTTTGCTTATTTTTTTCCGGCTGATATCGAAAGTCGTATTCTGTTTCAGCACGATACGGTGGCTGGAGTGGGAGCCGGTCAAGAAGCTCAGGAATATCTTGAACGTACAGGAGAACGCACCCGCTGGACAAACTCTCTTTTTGGTGGCATGCCTACCTATCAGATGTCTCCGAGTTATGATTCTACCAAACCGCTGAAGTGGATAGAAAACATCTATCACTTGTATCTTCCATCTTATGTGGTGCTGACCTTCATCATGATGCTCGGGTTTTATATCCTTTTGCGGGCATTCGGGTTGTCTGTCTGGTTATCTGCTTTAGGGGGGATTATCTGGGCTTTCTCCTCCTATTTCTTTATTTTGATATCGGCAGGGCATATCTGGAAATTTGTCACATTGGCTTATATTCCGCCTACGATTGCCGGTATTGTACTGGCTTATCGGAAGAAATATCTGTTGGGAGGGATTGTGACTGCTTTGTTTATCGCGCTTCAGATTCAGTCGAACCATATTCAGATGAGCTACTACTTCATGTTTGTCATCCTGTTTTTTGTAGGAGCTTACTTTGAAGATGCTTATAAGAAGAAGGAGTTGCCGCATTTTTTCAAGGCAAGTGCCGTTCTGGCATTGGCTGCGGCGATAGGAGTGTGTGCGAACCTCTCTAATCTATACCATACTTATGAGTATAGTAAGGAGACTATGCGCGGAAAGAGTGAACTGAAACAGGAAGGACCTGCTGCCAATCAGACCAGCAGCGGACTGGACCGTAACTATATAACGAACTGGAGTTATGGAATTGGTGAAACGCTTACTTTGCTGGTTCCGAATGTAAAGGGAGGGGCATCGGTTCCTTTATCCAAGAATGAGACTGCCATGGCAAAGGCGAATCCGATGTATAGTAACATCTATTCGCAGCTGACACAGTATTTTGGCGATCAGCCCATGACTTCCGGACCGGTCTATGTGGGAGCTTTTGTTTTATTTCTGTTTATATTGGGGTGCTTTATTGTTAAAGGACCGCTGAAATGGGCTTTACTGGGAGCTACTATCTTCTCTATTCTACTTTCGTGGGGAAAGAATTTTATGGGACTTACGGACTTTTTTATCGATTATGTACCGATGTATAACAAGTTCCGTGCCGTATCTTCTATCCTAGTTATAGCTGAATTTACGATACCTTTATTAGCGGTCTTTGCCTTAAAAGAAGTGCTGGCTAAACCGGAAATATTAAAGTTGAAAGAAAATCGGACAGGAGTAATTATCACTTTGGTATTAACAGCCGGTGTTTCACTGATTCTGGCTGTTGCCCCGGGAGTTTTCTTCTCTAGTTATATTCCGGCACAAGAGATGGCAGCTCTGCAGCAAGGACTGCCTGCCGAGTATTTATCTCCGATCATTACGAATCTGGCCGAAATGCGCAAGGCAATGCTGACTTCGGATGCATGGCGCAGTTTCTTTATTATAGTAGTAGGATGCTTCTTATTATTCCTTTATCAGCAGAAAAAGTTGAAGGCTTCTTTTACTATGACAGGTATCGTGCTTCTGTGTCTGATTGATATGTGGACTGTCAATAAGCGCTATTTGAATGATGAACAATTTGTATCGAAGTCAAACCAGACAGGAGCATTCGTTAAAACTCAGACGGATGAGATAATTCTTCAGGATACGGCTTTGAATTATAGGGTGTTGAATTTCGTAGGATTTCCCGGTAATACTTTCAATGAAAATAATACCTCATATTGGCATAAGAGTGTGGGTGGTTATCATGCGGCCAAGTTGCGTCGTTATCAGGAAATGATCGATCATCATATAACTCCGGAAATGAAGGATGCCTATCAGGAAGTTGCCGGCGCAGGCGGTGCGATGGATAGTGTGGACGCTTCCAAATTCCGTGTGCTGAATATGCTGAATACGAAGTACTTTATTTTCCCTGCCGGACAGCAAGGACAGACGGTTCCTGTTGAAAACCCTTATGCGTATGGTAACGCTTGGTTTGTGGATAAGGTGCAGTATGTCAATAATGCAAATGAAGAGATTGATGCGCTGAATGATATTTTTCCAACGGAAACAGCAGTGGTTGATGCGAGATTTAAAGATCAGTTGAAGGGTGTGACGAAAGGTTACAAAGACTCCTTATCTACCATTCGTCTGACCAGCTATGAACCGAATCGCCTGGTATATGAAACTTCTTCTGCTAAAGATGGAGTGGCTGTTTTCTCTGAGATCTATTATCCGGGCTGGCAGGCCAAGATTGACGGACAGCCGGTGGACATTGCCCGTGCTGACTATATCTTGCGTGTGATGAATGTTCCCGCAGGCCAGCATACGATTGAGATGTGGTTTGACCCGCAGAGCTTGCATGTTACGGAAAGCATAGCTTATGCGTCACTGGCTTTATTGCTGATCGGGGTGATGATTCTGATTTGGTTCAGCAAGAAGAAGTTAATAACTCCGAAAAAAAAGGAGGCTGAGAACTCTTAAACTTTTTTCTGATCTTGTACTATATTGTACTCTATATACCTTAAGCGGCTCTCTTCATCCCGAAGAGAGCCGCTTATGCATTCACTAAAAAATTATGAAAAACAAACGCTGTTTTGCTGTTAATTGATTTTATATTCCAAAGTTAAGTGGTTCTTTAAACAGAAGAAAAGGAAATCGACAAAGGGCGAAGATTTGTCTATTAAATATAGTGATATTATAATAATTAAGGTGGATATCAGGACTGAAAAAGGAAAATATGAACATAAACAGTCGATATATGGATAGTCCCATTTTGTCGCAACCCATTAAATTTGTGCCTGAATATAGAGCGATTATTATGAAAAGACTATTGTTCATTTTTACCTTTTTTTGCCTCCTTGCCATTCATGGAGGCGCACAGAATATTCTGACTCTGGAGAACTGCCTTCGTATAGGGATTGAGAACAATCTCTCTTTACAGGGAAAACGAAAAGCGATGCAGAAAAGTAAGTATGGCATTTCGGAGAATCGGGTGAAGCTGTTGCCGCAAATCAATGGCTTTGCCAACTTTAATGATAATATCGATCCGCCTGTCTCAGTAACTGACGGTTCTTCCTATGGAGTACCTTATAATATTACCCGAACGTTGCAATATAGTGCCAATGCCGGGATAGAATTGCAGATGCCACTTTATAATCAGACTCTCTATACTTCGATTTCCATAGCAGAGATTGTGGATGAGATGAGCCGGCTTTCGTATGAAAAGGCACGGGAAGATTTGATCTTGCAGATCAGTAAAATGTACTATCTGGGACAGGTTACTGCGGAACAGATTGCATTGATAAAAGCCAATATCACCCGATTGGAAGAACTGAGAGATATCACACAGGCTTTCTTTGATAATGGAATGGCAATGGAAGTTGATCTGAAGCGGGTGAATATTAATCTGGAAAATCTGAAAGTGCAGTATGACAATGCACAGGCGATGATGACACAACAACTTAATATGTTGAAGTATATCATGGATTATCCGGCGGAAAAAGAAATCGGTTTATTGCCGGTAAACACGGACAGTATCGCTACGGTTGCTTTGACCGGACTGTCGGAAAACCTCTATGAGCTTCAGTTGCTCCAATCACAGGTGCAGCTGGCAGAGCGGCAGAAACGATTGATTAGTAATGGCTATATTCCTTCTCTCAATCTGACGGGAAACTGGAGGTTTGCCGCTTATACTGATGAGGCTTATCATTGGTTTCATTCCGGTCCGTCCAATCATTGGTTCCGTTCTTATGGAGTGGGACTGACTTTGCGTATTCCTATTTTTGATGGCTTGGATAAGAAGTATAAGATCCGGAAAGCAATGATCGATATCGAAACCATGAAACTTTCACGGTTGGATACACGGAAGAATCTGCAAACACAGTATTTGAATGCTGTAAATGACTTGATGAATAACCAGCGGAACTTTAAAAAACAGAAAGACAATTATCTGCTTGCCGAAGAAGTGTATACGGTTACTACCGACCGCTATCGGGAAGGAATCACTTCAATGACTGAAGTTCTGCAGGATGAAATGCGGATGAGCGAGGCACAGAACAACTACATTAGTGCACATTATAATTATCGGGTGACCAACCTGATGTTACTGAAACTAACCGGACAGATCTCATCCTTGTTCAAATAACAGATAACTAATTGAATCATTCATATGGAAACAATGGAAAATAATACAGTCTCCAGTACGCATCAGGAGAAAGCTAAGAAAATGAGAAAATTACGCCGCTGGCAGATTATAGTAAGTCTGTTTGGAGTTGCTGTGATTGTTTGGGGAGTAATTGAAATTGTTTTTCTCTTTCTGGGCTATAAGCAGACGGAAACCAGCAATGATGCGCAGATAGAGCAATATGTGTCACCTGTCAATCTGCGTGCATCGGGCTATATTAATAAGATTTATTTTACGGAACATCAGCAGGTACGCAAAGGTGATACCTTGCTGGTGCTGGACGACCGCGAATATAAAATCCGGGTGATGGAAGCTGAGGCTGCATTGAAGGATGCGCAGGCAGGCGCCACTGTGATAAATGCTACCTTGCAGACTACACAAACGACTGCATCTGTGTATGATGCGTCTATAGCTGAAATAGAAATCCGGCTAGCAAAACTGGAGAAAGACCGTCAGCGGTATGAAAATTTGGTCAAACGAAATGCGGCGACACCTATCCAGTTGGAACAGATTACAACAGAGTATGAAGCTACCTTTAAGAAGCTGGAAGCAACCAGGCGCCAGCGGGAGGCGGCTCTTTCGGGAGTGAATGAAGTATCTCACCGTCGTGAGAATACGGAAGCTGCTATCCAGCGTGCTACGGCTGCGCTTGAAATGGCACGGCTGAATCTTTCGTATACGGTTGTACTGGCTCCTTGCGATGGCAAGTTAGGCAGACGTTCTCTGGAAGAAGGGCAGTTCATTACAGCAGGGCAATGCATTACATATATTCTGCCCGATACACAAAAATGGATTATTGCTAATTATAAAGAAACGCAGATAGAGAATCTCCGCATCGGGCAGGAGGTGGCTATCACGGTAGATGCTATCAGTAAGAAAGAGTTTACAGGCAAAGTGACTGCTATTTCCGGAGCGACAGGTTCTAAATATTCGTTGGTGCCGACTGACAATTCTGCCGGAAACTTTGTGAAAATACAGCAGCGTATCCCTGTCCGTATTGATTTTACGGATTTATCGAAGGAAGATAATGATAAGCTGGCGGCGGGTATGATGGTAGTAGTAAAAGCTAAACTCTGATAGCCATGCCTTCGTGTCCTAGAAATTATCCTTTTTACAATTGGGTGCCCAAACCGATAGGTATTATTATTCTGCTGTTCTTTTTCCTGCCGATTCTTTCGGTGGGCGGGGTATACTCCGTGAACAGTACCGAGATGATGAGCGGCTTGGGTATTATTTCCGAGCATATTCAGTTTGCCAATTTTGTGACTTCCATCGGTATGGCGGCATTTGCTCCCTTCTTGTATGAACTGGTTTGTATACGACGGGAGAAACTGATGTGTATCGCAGGTTTTGCACTGATGTATGTATTCAGCTATGTATGTGCCAAAACCGACAGTATCTTTTTGCTGGCACTCTGCAGCCTGCTGACAGGGTTCCTGCGTATGGTACTGATGATGGTCAATCTGTTTACGCTGATCAAATATGCTTTTGGCATGGAGGCAACGCGTAATATTACTCCCGGCATGGAACCGAAAGACGCGACGGGATGGAATAAACTGGATATCGAAAAATGTATCAGCCAGCCGGTAGTTTATCTGTTTTTTATGATCCTGGGGCAAATGGGTACGGCGCTAACGGCTTGGCTGGCTTTCGAATACGAATGGAAATATGTATATTATTTTATGATGGGTATTCTGCTGCTGTCCATTCTGATACTGTTCATTACGATGCCTAATCATGGTTTTGCCGGACGTTTCCCTATCAACTTCCGCAAATTCGGCAATGTGACCGCATTTTGCATATCATTGACGTGCATCACTTATGTGCTGGTTTATGGCAAGGTCCTGGATTGGTATGATGATCCATCTATTTGCTGGGCAACGGCGATCAGTATCCTTTTTGCCGGGATTTTTCTTTATATGGATGTTACCCGGCGGTCTTCCTACTTTATTTTGGGGGCGTTGAGGCTGCGTACCATTCGTATGGGGGCTTTGCTTTATTTATTGCTGATGATCATCAATTCCAGCGCGATGTTTGTCAATGTGTATGCAGGAGTCGGGATGCGCCTGGATAATTTGCAGAATGCATCGCTGGCAAACTGGTGTATGGTCGGTTATTTTATCGGTGCCTTGATTTCCATTGTATTGGGGTCTAAAGGGGTGCATCTGAAATATCTTTTTGCTCTTGGCTTTTTCTTTCTGGCATTGTCGGCAGGATTCATGTACTTCGAAGTGCAGACAGCCGGACTTTACGAACGAATGAAGTATCCCGTAATTATTCGTACCATCGGAATGATGATTTTATATGCATTGACGGCAGCATATGCCAATCAGCGGATGCCTTTCAAATATCTTTCGACCTGGATTTGCATCATGCTTACCGTCCGTATGGTACTGGGACCGGGTATCGGAGGGGCTATTTATTCAAATGTACTACAGGAGCGCCAGCAACATTATATTACCCGTTATGCACAAAATGTTGATCTGGTAAACCCCGAAGCTTCTGCTTCGTATACCAATACCGTGCAGGGAATGCAATATCAGGGAAAGAGTGAAACGGAAGCGCATAACATGGCTGCCATGTCCGTCAAGGGGCGGATACAGGTGCAGGCTACGCTCTCTGCTGTGAAAGAAATGGCAGGGTGGACTATTTATGCAGGCGTTATTTGTATGATTTTTGTGCTCGTAGTGCCTTATCCCAAACGAAAATTGCTAACTTAGTATCGTTTTTCAATAGTAATTTATCAGTGAGTCAGTGTTATGGATACTCAGCAGGAACGTTTATTACAGCTTGACCGCGATCTGAAAAGCGGGAAGAATATATGCAGTTCGGGAGGTGTGCTCAGTTGTTTTCCATCTTCTTTAAAAGAACCTTTTCTGATGCAGGGGCTTGGTTTGATTGTCTGCCGGCAAGGTAGTTTCCAGTTTTCTCTTGATAATAAGTGCGCTTCTGCCAAGGCGGGTGAGACCTTGTTTATTCATGAGGAATCTTGGGTTCAAGTGCTTCAGGAGACCGAAGATGTGGAAATTCTTATTCTTGCCTATCAGATAGAACCGATACGTGACATTATCGGCAACTCCGTGGTTTCCATGTATATGTATTCGAAACTTACTCCGGAACTCTCTTGTGTATGGAATACCGGCGAGGAAGATGAGATTATGAAGTATATGTCTTTGATAGACAGTGTGCTGGAAATGGAGGAGAGTGTGTTTAGCCTTTATGAGCAGAAACTCCTTCTGCTGGCACTGACCTATCGTATTTGTTCGGTCTATAACCGTAAATTGATTAGTGCCGGACAGGAAACGGGCGGGCGGAAAAATGAGATATTTGTCCGTCTCATCCAGTTGATAGAGCAATATTATATGCAGGAAAGGAGTGTGGAATTCTATGCGGATAAACTCTGTTTGTCTCCGAAATACCTTTCGGCTCTTTCCAAAAGCATCTGTGGGTATACGGTGCAGGAACTTGTATTCAAGGCGATTATCCGTAAGTGTATCTCTTTGTTGAAGAATACGCAAAAAAATATTCAGGAGATTTCCAATGAATTCGGCTTCCCCAATGCTTCTTATTTTGGCACATTCTTCAAGAAGCAAATGGGGATGTCGCCGCAGCAATATCGAAGGAATCTTTAATCGAAATTACTCTTTTTCTCCATAAGCCAGATCGCCTGCGTCGCCCAGCCCCGGTACAATATAGGAATGTTCATTGATTTCAGGATCGATGGCAGCACACCAAATGGTTGTTTTGTCTTCGGGAAATACGCTCTTGATATGATCGATTGCATGTTGGCTGGCAATGATCGAAGCTACGTGAATTTCGGCGGGATGCCCTTTGGTAAGCATGGCCTGATAACTCAGTTCCATACTGCCGCCTGTAGCCAGCATCGGATCGGTGATAATCAGCGTTTTGTCGTCAATACGCGGAGATGCGATATATTCTATATGTATATCAAATTTCAGGGTATCTTTATATTTTCGATAGGCGGACACAAATGCATTTTCTGCTCCGTCGAAATAGCTTAGGAAGCCTTGGTGAAAAGGAAGGCCGGCGCGGAGAATGGTGCTGATGACAAGCTGGTTGTCCGGTGTGCTGACGGGAGCAATGCCCAGTGGTGTCCGGATGTTTTTTACTGAGTATCGGAACTCTTTGCTCATTTCGTAAGCCATGATTTCTCCGATCCGTTCAATGTTACGGCGGAAACGTAGGCGGTCATTCTGAACTTCTACATTTCTGATTTCGGATATGTACTGGTTTAGAATCGAATTTGTTTGGCTAAAATCAATTACTTTCATATTATAGTTTAATCATAATTTAATCTCATTTTCATCGTATTGAGAACGTTCTGGCTTGCAAAGTAAACGATAATCTTTCAAATTGCAATATTCAGTTTGCAGATATTGTTAGGAATTTATAAAAGAGTTTCAATTAGGGAAAAATTTCTCTAATACCTTCTTCCTTTCCAAAGAAAGTATTACTTTTGTAGCCGGATTTACAAGGGGCTATCCAAAGCTCCCCATGTTAAGGTGAAAAGAGATAGAAAACAAAATACCAATTTTAATTAATTCAAAGAAAATGGCAAATTTAGATTTAAGCAAGTACGGCATCACAGGTGTGACCGAGATTTTGCACAATCCGTCTTATGATGTTTTGTTCGCTGAAGAAACAAAACCGAGTCTGGAAGGCTTTGAAAAAGGTCAAGTAACTGAATTAGGCGCTGTGAACGTGCCGTGGTGGACGGTTATCAGGCAACGGATGCCATTCGCCAACTGTCTTCCGATATCCCCATTGTGGCGGTAACGGCTTTTGCATACGATGAAGACAGAAGAAAAGTAATGTCCAGAGGCTTCAACGGTTATTTATCAAAGCCTCTGAACAAAGATGAACTATTGAAAATGCTTCATAAGATGGGTATCTGATATTTTAATCTTCCAGTGAATAGTCAATGGTAGTCACCACGCGTATTCGTTTGATATAAGGAGTATTGGCATCGCGGTCTTCGATGCTGAATTGTCCTTGATAAGCTCTTTTTATCTTTCCCAGTTCACTGTCCGAGTCTTTGGCAAACTTGATGGCGGCGGCGCGGGCGTTCTTTGTTGCTTCTTCTATCATCTGAGGTTTCACGGCATTGAGCCCTGTAAAGTCATACTGCACATTGTAGCGGTAATCTCCTCCGGTAATGGCGATGCCCTGCTTCAGAAGTTCACTCTGTTCTTTTATCAGATTACGGACAAGTTCCACTTTGTCGGATGTAACAGTGATGACAGTTGTAATATTATAACGGAATTGAATCGGATTACTATTATAACGGTCGGCCTGCAAGTCGATAAGTTCGGGAGCATTGATACTGATTTCCTGCTCCGTGATACCTTTTTGTTTGAGGAAAGTGACGATAGTCTGATTCGTATTATTAATCTTATTATATAAGGCAGGCAAGTCATTTCCCACTTCCTTGTACATCAGAGGCCAAGTAACCTTGTTGGCAGGCACTTCCATTTCAGCCAATCCTTTGACGGTTACTACCCGGTCTTTACCGGCGAAAGTATCCAGTCCGTTTTTGATAAAATACCCCATAATCAGCATACCTATTGCTAAGATAATGGCTTCCGGTTTCCAACTTTTCATGTCTTAATTGTTTTTAGTTATACAATTTATTTCTTATTATAAATGTCCAAGACCTTTTTTACTGAACCATATTTCTGCAACAATTGTTTAGCCTTTTTTTCGTCTAGCTGCAGTTCCTCCATAATCATTCTCATTCCCCGGTCTACCAGTTTTTGGTTGCTTAGTTGCATATTGACCATTCGGTTTCCCTTCACCCTTCCCAGTTTTATCATCACGGAAGTGCTGATCATGTTGAGAATCATTTTTTGCCCTGTGCCGCTTTTCATGCGCGAACTGCCGGTCACAAACTCCGGGCCCACAATCATTTCGATGGGAATATCCACTGCGTGTGAGAGGGGAGAATCAGGATTGCTACTGATTCCTGCTGTCAGTATGCCTCTTTTCCGTGCCTGTTGCAATGCGCCGATGACATAAGGCGTTGTTCCCGAAGCGGCAATGCCTATCACGGTATCTTTGTCACTGATGTGGAAAGCCTGCAATTCTTCCCATCCCTTCAACGTATCGTCTTCCGCATTTTCCACCGGATGCCGCAGAGCCGTTTCGCCTCCGGCTATTATACCTATTATATAAGTATCGGGCATACCGAAAGTCGGTGGAATCTCCGAAGCATCCAATACCCCCAGGCGTCCGCTGGTTCCGGCTCCGATATAAAATACCCGTCCGCCTTGCTGCATCCGTTCCACGATGCCTGTTACCAGTCTTTCTATGTGGGGAATACAGGAGCGCACGGCCAAGGCTACTTTTTGGTCTTCCTCATTGATACCTTCCAATAAGCTTCGCACGGACAACTGTTCCAGGTCTTCGTGCAAAGACGGCTGCTCGGTTATTTTAATAAAACTCATATTCTGAAATGATAATTTATCAACCCTTCCATCGGACTCTTTATTATCTTGCCGACTTGAATGCCCAATGCATCGGCTGCTTCTTTCACCTCCGCCCGGAAATGCCATGCGATGGAACCGATAAAATGAACCGGGCAACCGGCATATTCGTACAGCATCACATTTCTTTTGAAGAAATCGGTGAAGCAGGAAAGCAGCAACGCATGAATCTCCGCTCTTTGCCGGTGTGCGGATAGGAAAGGAGTGAGGCTTGCCAGAAAACGGTTGGTAAGCGGC
>OHAI01002797.1_pt1 | contig 12408 bp, 9 predicted proteins | sample 1577091 | NCBI WGS metagenome assembly OHAI01 (sample SAMEA3541548, study PRJEB24748) | human gut metagenome | biome: human gut; feature: human-associated habitat; material: faeces | place: China | collected 2012
AGCGCGCATGTAAGAGAAAGTCTGGTACCAACCATCAGACGGGAGAAAACATCCTGTCCGTATTCATTGGTTCCCCAAATGTGGGCTGCGCTTGGCCCCTGCATCATAGCTGTGTAATCCGGTGCCTGCGGATCATACGGAACTACATATGGTCCAATGATCGCCATTAAGATAATAAAAACTATAAATGCCAGAGAAATCACTGCTGTTTTTCTCTTCATGAATTTCTTGACAAATTCTTTGAACTTGCTCTGTGCCTTAGGGAGTTCTTCGGCAGCAGCAAGGTTAATATTTGATGTTGTGTTCTTATCTGCCATCTTCTCTCCTCCTCTACTCATAACGTACTCTTGGGTTAATCACACCATAAAGAACATCTACGATCAGGTTGATCAGGATATATTCTGTAGCAAAGAACAGAAGTAATGCCTGAACAACTTTGTAATCTCTCATCTGGATGGAGTCTACCAGAAGACGTCCAAGTCCGGGGATGGAGAATACTGTCTCTGCCATAACAGATCCGGAAAGGAGACCACCGATCTGAAGTCCGGCTACTGTTACGATCTCGATCAGAGAGTTCTTAAATGCATGGCGCATAACAACCAGTGATTCCGAAAGACCTTTGGCACGTGCGGTACGCACATAGTCCTCACGCATAGTCTCAAGCATGGAAGATCTGGAGAATCTGGCAAGTACGGCCATGATTCCTGCTCCCATTGTAAGTGATGGAAGAATATAACTCTTCCAGGTTTCCAGTCCACTGGTTGGAAGCCATCCCAGGCTTACTGAAAAAAGCTGAATCAATTCCAGACCTAACCAGAAGCTTGGAACAGATATACCTGCGATTGCTATGATCATACCTACATAATCAAGAATTCTGCCATGAAATACGGCAGCGATGATACCGATTGCAATACCGATGATTGCAGCCCATATCATGGATGAGAATGTCAGCATGATAGTTGGTTTCAGTCTTGGTGCGATTGTCTCTGCTACGGTTTTACCGTTTTTGATAGAGCTTCCCAGATCTCCTGTAAAAAGACCTTTCATATATTTACCATACTGTACAAGTAATGGCTCATCCAGTCCCAGCTGTTCACGTACAACTGCCACATCTTCCTTTGTTGCATCCTGACCGGCTACCAGTCTTGCCGGATCACCTGGAATCATATGGATAAACATAAATACTACGAATGAGATAACCAGAAGCAGCGGGATCGTGCTTATCAAACGTTTACCTAAATAACGTCCCATATTTTTCCTCCTTATCATTCAGGTCGCAAGCCAGGAGTGTTTATATTTGATGCTTTATAGTCGGAGAACTGCCATAGTGAATCTTATGGCAGTTCTTCGGTTTGAACATCTTTGTCCTGTATTCACACTGCTGTATCGGCAGTATTTTTATGGAATTGCTGCAATTTCAGATCAGACAGCCAGATTTATGTTCTTCGCAGCCTGTTCTCAAACAAATTACTTACTGTGCTAAAGTTGCATTTGCGAAGTTAAATGCTCCGTCCGGAGATACATATACGCCAGACAGATAAGATTTTGTAGAATAGATGATCTGGTCATTGCCAAGGAATAACCACGGGCATGCTTCCCATGCGATCTTCTGAGCATCGCTATAGTATTTAGCCTGTTCTTCTTCGTTAGCTGTTGCAAGACCTTCATCCATATCTTTATCAAAATCAGCGTCATTGAAGTATGCTGTGTTTGCACTTGTCGGAGGGCACATTGTGCTGTAAAGCAGGGAACGTAAAGAACCATCCATTGTGAAGTCAGATGCAGACCAGTTTACATACCACATATTGATCTCAGCATCTTCTTTGTCAACATAAATCTTGTCACTTACAGTTGCAGGCTCCATTGGCTGAACGTCAACTTCGATACCGATCTGAGCAAGCTGCTGGGAAATAAATGTCATACCTTTGATTTCCTGTGTTGTGTTATCGCCCCACAGAGTAAGTTTGAATCCGTCTTCGTATCCGGCTTCTTTCATAAGTTCTTTTGCTTTGTCTACATCATATGTGTAAGCTTCCTGCTCTTCATATCCGCCGATGATAGATGGAACTACAGATGTAGCCGGTTTTCCGTATCCGGAATACATTAACTGGATGTATGCATCTTTGTCAATCGCATAGTTCATAGCCTGACGTACTTTTACATCAGAAAGCTGTTCCAGATCCATGTTCAGAGTTACATATCTCATGATGTTAGAGTCTGTTGTAAGGATATTTACATCGTCTGTTCCTTTGATTGCTTCGATCTGGTCAGACGGTGTAGGATAGATGAAGTCTGCTTCACCTGTCTGAAGCATAGCTGTACGTGCACCTGCTTCCGGAACCTCTTTGATTGTTACAGTGTCAACGCCCGGTTTGTCTCCCCAATAATCATCATTGCGCTTAAAGCTTGTGTGGTCTCCCTCTTCCCATTCTGTACATACATATGGGCCGGTTCCGCATGGATGGTTCATGATATCATTGCCATACTCTTCAAGAGCTGCAGGGCTGATGATACAGAACTGTGTCAGACGGTTGATAAATGGTGCCCATGCCTGTGTCAGTTTGATAACCAGTGTGTAATCATCCGGTGTTTCAATGCTGTCTACACGAGGTGTTTCAGATCCGTCTTCGTTAGTTACGATAAATGTTCTTCTTTGACGAAGGTTGTTGTCTTTGTTAACTACACGATCGTAGTTTGCTTTAACTGCTGCTGCATTGAAGTCTGTTCCGTCCTGGAATTTAACGCCCTGACGAAGTTTGAAAGTATAAGTAAGAGAGTCATCGGAAACTTCCCATGATTCAGCAAGTTTGCCTGTTAATTCCTGGTTCTCATCAAAAGAAACCAGTGTCTCGTATACACCACGTGTAGCAGAGATTGCGTTTGTATCCGGAATGTTTGCCGGATCCATGGAGCTTACGCTTCCTTCGATTGCGATCACCAGATCATTGTCGGATGATTTGGAATCTTCATTTGTGGCTTTGAGAATATAGCCGTCATCATCTGCTGCAAATGCTGTAGCGGACATGGAAACTGTCATTACTCCTGCAAGAGCTGCTGCCATAACTTTTTTGTACATTTTCATAGTTTTCTCTCCTTTTCTTTCTGTACATTGTTACTTAGTTACAATCACGAAGTTAATTTTGGGTACAAAAAAAGTGTTTTTATATTTTTGCGTCTTTGCAATGTATAAAAATCGTGCAGCAATCCATTTATTTACATGCGCCTTTGCATCTTCATAAAAACACTTAGTTGTTTAACTTGACTCCAGTATAGCAATCTGTTGTCGTATTGTCAATTATTTTGTCGTATTTTATATTATTTTGGTGGTATTATACCAATATCTGACAGTGAAATTGGTATAAATCACTATGGATCAAGGATTATTTATTCTTGTTTGGTATTATTTGGCTATAATCTGTACAAACAATAAATCCTCTAAACCTTATAGTTGGTTCAGAGGACTTATGTTGTTATCATATCTGTTTCTTCACATGAACCTGTAACTGATTGTACGGGATTTCAATTCCGTTTGCATCAAACGCTTCTTTGATCAGTTCATTAAGCCGCCACCTGGCAGGCCAGTATTTCTCCGTAGCCACCCACACACGCAGGCCCATGACCACTGCGCTCTCTCCAAGCTCATCTACAAACACCACCATTCCCTGGTCGTCTTTCGTATCTTCATCATTATGAAGGATTTCTTCCAGGATTGCTTTTGCTTTCTTAATGTCTGAATCATAAGAAATTCCTACTTTGATCTCCAGCTTACGAAGATCTCTGGCAGTTACATTTGTAATAATGCTGCCGGACAGCGTTCCATTTGGGATTACAATGTTTTTGTTATCTATGGAAATCAGAGTTGTATAACAGATTTCTATTTTGTATACAGTTCCTTCGCACCCATTCTGCTGTGCGATAATGATATAATCCCCCACCTGAAATGGTTTGAAGATCAGAAGCATGATCCCGCCTGCGATATTTGCAAGGCCGCCCTGCAATGCAAGACCTACCGTTACACCGGCAGTACCAAGCAGTGCTGCAATAGAGGATTCCTTTACACCAAAATGAGTGGCAATGCTAAATGCCAGCAAAATGTAAAGTACAATTCTCAACAGCGACCCTGTAAACTGGATCACACCTTTGTCTACAGACGCACGCTCCATGGACTTCTTTATGAAAGAAACAAACCACTGGATCACTTTGCGCCCGCCCACAAATACCAGCAATGCCATTACTACTTTCAGCCCCAGTTTTGTCAAAGCCGGAAGATAGTCTGAAAAATACTGCTTATAGCTGTAATATAAACTTTTTGCCTCCTGAATTTCCTGGTCCAATATTTTTCACCTGCTCTCTTATATTTTTGTCATGTATTATTTTTCTGCCCTTCTTTCATTTAACAGGCAACTTTTCATATAATATCAGGGTTAAAAGATATCTTTCCCCTGACTTGATATCTACGAATTACTCCGCTGCTTTGCAGATCCCGCAATTCTCATATAAGAGTAGCATAACATACCTCATTCTCTGTAACAATCAATTTTATTCGGGCAAAAAAAGAAAGCGGACAATATATCCGCTTTACTGACACAGGATTTCACGCTCTGATGAGCTAAAATCAATATGCATTATTTATAAGGATTGCTATAAGCGCAGAATAATCCCCTCATTTCACAAAAACAGAAAATAAATAATTAGTTGAATAATCAGTATCGCCGGAACTCCTGTCTTAAATTTCGGCTTTCTTGTTTTATGATGAAATACCTTCATACCGGCCAGAGCTCCCACCGACCCTCCGATCACCGCCAGAAATATCAGCTGCGCTTCCGGTATGCGCCACTGTCCGGCTTTTGCCCTGCTTTTATCCAAGCCATAGATAAAAAATGTGACTACATTAATGATAATCACATAAATATATAGAAGATTTGTAGATGTCATCTACACCTGCGAATTCCTTTCTTTAATTTAACATGCCAGACCTGCTATCACTGATTCAAAATCCTCATCATAACCATCATATTTAAGTTCCAGAGGTTCTTCCACATCAAGGCTTAATACTCCGAGAATAGATTTGGCATCAATAAAAATTTTTCCTTTAGATACAATGTCAATATCAAATGGACATCTGACTGCCGCACAGACCAGTTTCTTTGCTGCCTCTACGTCATTAATCTTAATTGTCTTATTTGCTGTTGTCATATTCGGTAATCTCCCTTTCCTTTTGGTCTCCGGTTACTGTTCACTCCGTTCTCAGTAACAGTCTCCATCTATTGTCAGGACTTTTATATTGATTTTTTGACCCAGTCGTATTATACTGATTCACACATTGATATACAAACGTTATTTTTCTATATCAGATATTCTATTTTTATATAGCATAAGGAGCCGACTGTATCATGATTCTTGATTATTATCGTATTTTTTACTATGTTGCCCAGTATAAGAGTTTTTCCAAAGCAGCCGACGTTATGGGAAACAATCAGCCTAACATTACCCGGTGTATGAATATTCTGGAGAATGAGCTGGGATGTAAACTTTTTATCCGTTCCAATCGCGGAGTACAGCTGACCATTGAAGGAGAAAGACTTTTTGAACATGTATCAATTGCAATAGAACAGCTTGTATCAGGAGAAAATGAACTTCTCAAAGATAAAGGCCTGGAAAGCGGACTTGTAAATATTGGTGCCAGTGAAATCGCACTGCGTTTATTCCTGCTGAACGAACTGGAAGTCTTTCATCACCGTTATCCACATGTAAAGCTGAGAATCTCTAATCATTCCACACCACAGGCAGTTCAGGCACTGGAAAACGGTCTGGTAGACTTTGCAGTAGTTACCACACCTGTCGCTCTGAAAAAACCACTTCAGAGAATTCCCCTCTATTCTTTCCGCGAGATCCTTATAGGTGGAGAGGAATATGCGGAAACAGCTTCCAACAAACACTGTCTTCAGGATCTGCAGGATATCCCTCTGATCGGGATTGCTCCCGGAAGCAGTACAAGAGAATTATATACACAGTATTTTATGCGCCATAACCTTCCCTTCTCACCTGATATGGAAGTGGCAACTACTGACCAGATCTTCCCTATGGTGCAGCACAACCTGGGAATCGGATTCTTCCCTGAAGAGCTTGCTGCTGAACATATTGCTCAGGGGAAAATCGTCCAGATTCCCATTGAAGAGCCTCTTCCTGAACGAAAGATCTGTCTGATCCGCAATGTAAAAAGGCCACAGAGCATTGCAGCACGCAGTCTTGAAGAACACCTCACATCACACCGGGAAACAGAATAACTGTTACTGCAGACAGCAGTACCCCAAAAAACAGGGATCACTCCTGCAGATATCCGGTCTGCAGTGGCAATCCCTGTTTTATTGATGTTATTTATTTAATCCTTTCATGGATAAGCTGATACGTTTTTTCTTCATATCAACTCCGATTACTCTTACATCTACGATATCCCCTACACTCACCGCTTCCAGAGGATGTTTGATAAATCTCTCTGTCATCTCGGAAATGTGCACCAGACCGTCCTGATGTACACCGATATCTACAAATGCACCGAAATCAATAACATTACGGACAGTTCCCTTCAGCACCATTCCTTCTTTCAGATCTTTCATTTCAAGAACGTCTGAACGAAGGATCGGTTTCGGCATGTCATCACGAGGGTCACGGGCCGGTTTCTCCAGTTCCTTTACAATATCACGAAGTGTGATCTCACCGATTCCCAGTTCTGCTGCCATCTTCTTATAGTCTTTTACCTGCAGGGAAAGTCCAAGGAGATTTCCTGCCACAACATCATTTGGCTTATATCCAAGTTTTGAAAGAAGTGCAGATGCTGCTTCATAGCTCTCAGGATGTACACTCGTTGCATCCAGAGGATTCTTTCCACCTGAAATACGCATGAAACCTGCACACTGTTCAAATGCCTTCGGTCCTAATTTCGCTACCTTGAGAAGTTCTTTTCTGTCTGTGAACTGACCGTTCTCTTCTCTGTAAGCTACGATATTTTTGGCAATTGCTTTGCTGATACCGGAAATATACTCAAGCAGAGATGCAGATGCTGTATTTAAATCTACACCAACTTTATTTACACTGTCTTCTACAACGCCGCTTAATGCTTCATCCAGTTTCTTCTGGTTCATATCATGCTGATACTGACCCACACCGATAGATTTCGGATCGATCTTAACCAGTTCTGCAAGCGGATCCTGTACACGTCTTGCAATGGAAGCCGCACTTCTCTGTCCTACATCAAAGTTCGGGAATTCCTCTGTTGCCAGTTTGCTTGCAGAATACACAGATGCTCCTGCCTCATTTGTGATAACATACTGCACCTTTTTTTCCGGGATTTCTTTGAGCATATCTACGATCACCTGCTCGGATTCACGACATGCTGTACCGTTTCCTACTGAAATAAGGGATACACCGTATTTTTCGATCATACCTTCCACTGTATCCTTGGCAGCACGGATCTTTTTCTCAGTAGTCGGAGCTGTGGGATAAACAACTGTTGTATCCAGAACTTTACCTGTTGCATCTACAACTGCCAGCTTACAGCCTGTACGGAACGCAGGGTCCCATCCAAGTACGACTTTGCCTGCGATTGGAGGCTGCATCAGAAGCTGTTCCAGATTCTTGCCGAATACATGGATCGCGCCGTCTTCTGCCTTATCAGTAAGGTCACTGCGGATTTCTCGCTCGATAGCCGGGCCGATCAGACGTTTGTAACTGTCTTCTACAACTGCTTTCAGAATCGGAGTTGTATTCGGGTTGTCTTTTTTGATCACTCTCTTATTCAAATAACGAAGGATGTCTTCCTCCGGTGCATTTACTTTAACAGTGATAAATTTCTCTTTCTCACCACGGTTTAACGCAAGAATACGGTGTCCTGCCAGTTTCCTGATCGGCTCCTCAAATTCATAATACATCTCATATACAGACTGAGTTTCCGCATTCTTTGCTGTGGAGGAAATGCTTCCGTTCTTTGTTGTCAGGTTACGGATGTAGATACGATAGTCTGCTTCATCGGAAATGCGCTCTGCAATAATATCTTTGGCTCCGTTCAATGCTTCTGCAACATTCTTAACCCCCTTTTCTTCGGAGACGTATGCCTTGGCTTCCTCTTCTACCGGCTTGTCTGTCATCTGCAGAAGAATGATATCTGCCAGTGATTCCAGCCCTTTCTCTTTGGCAATTGTTGCACGGGTACGGCGTTTCGGGCGATATGGTCTGTATAAGTCCTCTACTACAACCAATGTCTGGGCATCCAGAATCTGTTTCTTCAGTTCCTCAGTCAGCTTGCCCTGGTCTTCGATGCTCTTTAATACCTGATTCTTCTTATCTTCCAGATTTCTCAGATACGTCAGTCTCTCAAAGAGTGCACGAAGCTGCTCATCATTAAGGGAACCTGTTGCTTCTTTTCTGTATCGGGAAATGAATGGGATGGTGTTGCCTTCGTCAATTAATTTGACTGCGGCTTCTACCTGCCATTTCTCCACCTTCAATTCCTGTGTGATTACCTGAATAATATCCATTATTTGTTTCTCTCCTCTTGTTGCTTGTGTGCCAACAAGTTGATTTCTCGAACAATCTTGCGTCTAAATTTCTTATTTCCGCGTTGTCGTCGGTCGCCGTAGTCACCGCTACGTCTCCTTCCTCCGCCTTGAAATAAAAAAATTTATCCTGCAAGATTGTTTCAAGAATCAACTTGTCGGCACACTTGTCAGAATTCAGATTGATTTTTTATCATCAAAAACGCTCTTGTGATAGGGTATCAATCTGGCAGTGATTTGTCAAGTGCGGGATTTTGGCATACATATGTCAAAATCCCACAGGATAACAGCGTATAAAAAGTAAATTACCCAAAATATTCATTAAGCTGTGCAATAAATTCCTCCGGCACTTTCCGTTCAAACGGAAAGCTTTCAATATTTCCCAGTCTGTCTGCAATATAGCCGAGCAGAACTGCACTTCTCTCCAGTGACCAGTCTGACAGCAGTGCAATGGTGTCGTGACGGGTATGCATGCCAAACCCATCTCTGTTCAGAGTCATGGCAGGAATGCCTTTCCATGCAAAAGTATTGGAATCACTTCCCCATATCTGGTTCTTCGTTGACATTCCGATACCGATTTCATGAGCCATGTATGTAATCATGCTGCAGACAGACGCATCACCTGTGACACCTGCCACAGTTCCGCCAACAAGCTGTCCGGCAAGATCTACATTCATGTTAAAACGATGTGCCGAAAGTTCATTTTCATGAATTTTGATATAATTCTGACTTCCCAGAAGACCTTTCTCTTCTGCGCCAAACCATATGAATTCCATTGTTCTGCGTGGTCTGTGTGCATGGAAATATCTGCACAGTTCCATAATGATCGCTGCTCCGGACATATTATCATACGCCCCCGGTCCCTCCGGAACAGAATCATAATGTGCAGTCAGAGTCAGGATTTCCTCTGCCTTATCTGTCCCCTCGATACGTGCCACTACATTACGGGATGTACGTGTTACTATCTCCTGCTCTACAGATAAACATACCTGAGATGCACCTTTCGTCACCAGTTCGATGGCATCTTTGTAATGAATGCTTACACCAGAAATTCTGTTATCATAATTCTGAGCCTCTTTTCCTGTCGCCTTTTTCTCTTCTCCCGGCAGATTCTTTGGCAGAGCGTATGCACGTGGAACCAGATCCACGCCTTCATCTAACGGAGAACCTGCAATACTGATGAATCCCACAGCACCGGCTTTCACCAGCTTCCGGTACATATCTTTTCTCACTGGATCATTTACCATAACAATCTTTCCGCTGACATGTGCAAGGCTGATATCATCACCGTTCTCTGCATACGCAAATGGTGCTTCCAGCCCGTCCTCTGCTGTGTTTCCGCATCTTCCATATCCGGTTACTGTGTATTCTTTTGTGTATGGCTCTGTTACTTTCAGCTTTGCTTTTTTTATCTGAAAGGTATCAAAAGAAAATTCTTCCAGATGACTCTCCACGCCAAAACTGTCCAGAGTTTTCTGAATCCTTTCTGCTGCTTTTTCTTCTCCTGCAGTTCCTGCCTCTCTGATATAATCAAAATCTGCCAAAAATTCCAATTGACGCTTTCCACTGATCTCATTTGTATTCATAATCGTAAAAACCCTTTCCCTTTTCTTGAATTGCTATAGAAAAGACCTTTTTCTTCTGACAATATGATGTCAGGGCCAAAAGGTATTTTAACCCTGATATCATAATACTTATCATAGCAAAAAGGTCTTCAATTTAATAAACTGTATTTTTATTTCAGACTGTCAAAATATTCATCCCATGGTTTCGGTTCGTTGTCTTCTTCCTCTTCTTTTGGTGATGAATCATTCTGCTCTTTTTTATCATCCATATCTGTCTGAACATTCTGTATTTCTGTGCTGTCCGTAATATTCTGTTCATCTTCGTTTTCACAAGAAACCGATTCTTCCGGCACACGCCAAAACTGCTGCGGATGCGTCTGATCTTCCTGTGGCTGTTCACTCTGTGAATGGCTGTCAAACATGGGATTCACAGAGTCTCGTGCCACACGTTCTTCTTCCTCTTTCTGCACTTTAAGCTCCCCTGTCAGATCACGATAGAACATTACTTCTGTCATGGCCATATATGGAAATATCCACAAGAGTGCAATATAGAATGTAAAAACAGAAAGAAACATCAATGGGATAAAGCTTATCTTCAGCATCAGATATCTTCCGAAGTTTCCATGCATCATCTCCAGACTCTCTTTCATAGCCTCTGTACTTTTCAATTCCGGCTTATCTGACAGAATATAATAAGTCATCTCCAGAGGAATGACCAGAATCTGATAAACAATCATTCCAACGATCATCAGAACAACACCTGTATACAGCCAGGTGATCAGCACCTCCACAGAAGCATCTTCACCCGGAAGATTCGCATTACTGTAAATCGTATAGGGCAGCATGGTAAGCAGATTCAGTACTGCCATAAAAAATCCGGCAACGATCACTCTGTCCGGATGATGTCTGTAAAAATAAAACAGGTCATTTAATGAATATACTTTCCCTCTGGCAATATTCAGATACATATAATTCATACCTGCCGCGACCACATTGATCAGCAGAGTCAGAATAAATGTAAATGCATACGACAACACAATATCAATTGTTTCCTCTCCCGGAAATAAAGCCGAGGATATCATGCTGCTGATCAGAGCCAGTGCCTGAACTGCAACAAATGCCAAGATCAGTAGCCCATATTTTCCTGACATGGCCTGCTTCGCATAGTTTTTTAATTCACGTCTCGATGTCATGTAATTCTCCTAAATCAGTCTGCCAGACCAAAGGCATCATGTACTGCATTCATTGCGCGCACGCCGTCCTTTTCATTGATCAGAACTGTCACACGAATCTCGGATGTAGAGATCATATTGATGTTTACGCCCTCATTATAGAGGCTCTCAAACATCTTTGCTGCTACTCCGGGATTACTCATCATTCCTGCACCTACGATGGAAAGCTTCGCAATATTTCTCTCAGAATGAAGCTCTGCAAATCCAAGTCTTGCCTGATTTGCATCCAGAACTGCAACTGCATCATCCAGATCATTTCCATCGACTGTGAAAGAAATATCCTTTCTGCCCGCACGTCCGATAGACTGCAGGATCACATCTACATTAATATTCTTCTTCGCAAGGGTATCAAATAATTTAAAAGCTACACCCGGCTCATCCTTTAATCCGATTACCGCAATTCTCACTGCATCTGTATCCAGCGCAACACCGCTGATCAACATTCTCTCCACTGTAACTTCCTCCTTTACCACAGTTCCTTCACTGTTGTTTAAACTTGAACGTACCACAAGCGGCACGCCATATTTCTTCGCCATCTCCACAGAACGGTTGTGAAGTACCTGGGCCCCCAGGGTCGCCAGCTCCAACATCTCGTTGTAGGTAATCTCATCCAGCTTTCTGGCCCCCTTTACCTCCCTGGGATCCGCTGTATAAACCCCGTCCACGTCCGTATAGATTTGACACAGATCCGCGTGAAGGGCCGCCGCCAGGGCCACCGCCGAGGTATCGGAACCGCCTCTGCCCAGGGTTGTAATATCCCCCAAACGGTTAATTCCCTGAAATCCGGTTACGATAACAATTCTCCTCCGGTCCAGTTCCGCCTCCACCCGTTCTGTATCCAGACGCTTGATTCTTGCGTTCATGGAGACGGTATTGGTTAAAACTCCGGACTGCCACCCGGTCAGAGAAACCACCGGATATCCCATAGCTTCAATGGCCATGGCGCACAGGGATACTGATATCTGTTCCCCTGTGGACAGCAGCATATCCATTTCCCGGTTTGAAGCATTGGGATTCACCTTCCTGGCCATCTCTATCAGGTCGTCCGTGGTGTCTCCC
>OHAI01002803.1_pt1 | contig 12398 bp, 11 predicted proteins | sample 1577091 | NCBI WGS metagenome assembly OHAI01 (sample SAMEA3541548, study PRJEB24748) | human gut metagenome | biome: human gut; feature: human-associated habitat; material: faeces | place: China | collected 2012
AGCTGGGACAGAGTGCCAAGATCACTCTTACTAACTGCTGGATACCCATTGCCGGTGCGCTGGCTATATGGCTGCTCGGCGTCTCGCCCATACTTGTTATCCTCATTGCCGGCATCGGCGGCTATGTCTACGGCAAGTATATAAAGCCTACGGAGTGACATTAATCTAAAAAAATGACGAACCAAATAAAGAGCATATTCTTATGATTTACCTGTATTTGTTCATAACGTTCTTTCAGATAGGTCTGTTCGGCTTCGGTGGCGGCTACGGCATGCTCTCGCTCATTCAGGGCGAGGTGGTGCACAATCACGGATGGCTCACCACGGGCGAGTTTACCGACATCGTGGCCATAAGTCAGATGACGCCGGGCCCTATCGGCATCAACTCGGCCACCTACTGCGGCTATACTGCCGTTCACAATGCCGGCTACGGCTACTGGATGTCTATCCTCGGCAGCGTAACAGCCACCTTTGCGCTGGTGCTGCCGTCGCTAATACTTATGATTCTGATATCGCGCCTGTTCATGAAATATATGAACACGCCCACGGTTCAGAGCGTATTCTCAGGCCTTCGTCCTGCCGTTGTCGGACTGCTCGGCGCTGCCACTCTGCTGCTTATGACTCCCGAGAACTTCAGTGCCCCGTCTGTCAATCCCTGGCAGTTCTGGATTAGCTGCTTCCTCTTTGTGGCAACCATGGTGGGCACGTGGCATTTCAAGATCAATCCGATACGCATGATATGCTACAGCGGTTTTGCCGGACTGATTCTGTTATATTGATAAACATAGTTTGAGATAATATCCCCTTGGCTCTTCGGTTGTTGTGAGTTGAGGGGATTTTTTTATTGCATAATTTCCGTAAATACAGATTCCGCTTTACGCAAAACGCCATCAACTGCATTGCAAAAGGTAGCTTTTTACATACTCAAAGGTGCCCTTTTGCATTATGAAAAGGCATGTTTCGCAGTATGAAAGGCTACTTTTTTCGCCATGTAACATGGCGGCAAAGAGCATAAGCAAAAAAGTTTTTGTTAAAAACTCGTCACTCGTCACATCATGGTTTAATGTGCTGTCTGTCAGAATGTTATGGTGTGACGAGTTGATCCTGTAACTCGTCACCGCCGGAGACAGCAGGGCTTGCGTGACGAGTTGGAATCTCAACTCGTCACACTCTAATGCTTTGTAAATCAGAAGGTTATGTGCTGATGTGACGAGTGATGAGTTTTTTAAGAAAAATAATTACGCTTTATATTCCTGCTTTGGGTTGACTTCATGCAGGCCAACACTTGTTTTTCGTTGACTATAGCCCGTGTTATCGCTGTTGCCGGTCGACTTTATGCGCCATTGTATGTTATTTGTTTTTGCGTTGCCGTATGCTTAATGATTGATGTTAAGTGCCGATAGTCAGTATGAATATATAGCGACAAAATAAAATTCCGGCAGATTTTTTAATGTCTGCCGGAACATGAAGCATTGTCCTGTTATAAGCCTACTTAATTAGATTCGTAGTATTTCGGAAAAACTCTTTAATGTTTTTATATTGTTACGTCATATCTGATGTTTGTCATTTCTTCTTGTCGCTTTTAAAATAACGTATCGTTTCCGGCAGATTAATGCCCATATGAATGGAAGTATAATAAGCCTTATTGTTTGTTATTGTCTTATACAATGGAGTTAAGGACATTGACGCTCCCATATATATACCCATGAAACAAAAAGAATATTCAAGGTTAAGTCCGAAGCGGTTAAGTCTTATGGCGTCAGGGACATTCGGTGCGGCACTGCCTGCTGCAGGAGAGAAGCGGTAAGCGCCATTAGTGCGCACCTCTGCGGATATTCCGAGATTCATGCAATATGAACGATAGTCATGTTGTAAAGACAGCATCAACGGTATGCGCAGTGTTCCGTAATTCATGTTGTTGCCTGATGCCTTCATGTCAAGTTTGGTAAAGTCGAGCCTGTCGCCCTGCATGCCTGCTGCATAGTTCTTGTCGAAACACATGTGTACCCATGTAAGCTGAACGCCTCCAACCAGTCCTAATGTATTGCTCTTGTCGAATGGCAGGGCAAACGACCATGGCGTTATACCTATTTCAAATGATTTGCTTCTGCGGCTGTATATGCCCTCATTTTTAGTAGAACCTATTTTGTTGCCCATATAGTTGTAACCATACCATATAGTCGGCAGATATGAGCGGAATTTCAGGTTCTGCAGATTTTCTGTTGGAATTAGCGGTGAACCTACATAAACCTGCTCCACTTCCTGACCGTTAACGTACTCCATTTCACGTGTTTTCAGAAGCTGAAAACCGTTGTTGTCGTAAACTTTCACTATTGTTTTGCTGTCCTGCACGTCTACAACTATTTTCTTGTCTTTCACGTTGAACGTAGTGTCGTTGGCCTCCTCGGCGTATGCTGTGGCAGAAAGTATGAGTGCCGTAAATAAGAATAGCAGTTTCATCATTAATGTGTTTTAGGGTTATTGTTTGTATTATATACGTATGCCCAGTCCGAACGACACGGGATAGCATTTGGGTGCGACGCTTGTCTTGAGCAGCGGCGTGAGAGCCGTGCGCGCATAGATCATCAGACAGCCGTAGCCGGCGCGTATGTCGAGGTTGAGGCCCACGGGATTCATGTTTATGTCGCCCGTCTCGGTGGTCTTGTTCTTTCCGATGAAGTAGCGCGAGTGGTCGTTCCAGCGCAGTTCGACAGACGGACCTATTGCCGCGAACATATCAGCGCCGCCGGTGCGCTTCTGCCACTCTAATATTACCGGAATGCGGATGAAGGTGTAGCTTATGTAGCTCTTCTTGAGCGTCTCGCCCTCAATCTGCCTCATGGAGGTTATGCCGTCTGTTGTAGACAGCACGTAGTTGTCCTGAAAGTGATGATGCACCTGACCTATCTGAAACGCCGATGTAAGCGCCAGCGGATTAGTTATTCTGAAGGCCAGACTGGTCAGCGTGAAGCCATATTCCCACGACTTTGAGTCGCGTGTGTGCATGCCGGCGTTGCCTCCCGTGCCCATCACGCTTCCGGCAAGCTGGCTGAAGCCCATGAAGAACAGCGGATAGTGGCTTCTGGGCTTGCTCTTCTTGCGGTTGAGGCTTTGCGGAATGAAGGGCGACGTTACATATACGCGCTCAATCTCCTGTCCGTCAACAAAGTTAGTCTCGTATGTGCGGTTAAACTTCTTGCCGTCGCTGCCGTAGACAGATATTTTTGTGCTTCCTGCTGAATCGTTTACAACAATCTTCTTGTTGTTCACCACGAATGTAGTGTCGCCGGTTTCGGCGGCCATGCCCGTCAGGGGCAGCAGCGCCGCCAGAAGTAGTGTCTTTTTCATATTTGTCATATTTATTGTTTGTTTCTTTGATTATGCGTAACACAGTTTCATTATGTCGTCGGGCGAGAGTTCGCCCTCAATGTATATCACCGTTCCCCGGTTGGGCTTCACCTTGCTGAACAGTATGTAGCGGTTGATGCCCTTGCTCTTTGGCGGCATTATGTAGTATCCGCTCACTATCTGGCCGTTCTCGACCACCTCGCGTATCTTCTTGGCGTTCTTTCTGTCGGCCTTCAGATAAGGCTCTATGCTTGCTCCGATGTTCTTGTAGGTAAGGCTCTTGTACACCTTCAGCTCATATCCCTTCAGCTTGGCGTTGTGCATCTCCACCATCTTGCAGCCCTTGGCATGTCCGAACCGCTGAAACACCTTGTTGACGTTAAGCCCCTCCTGCGCCATGGCTGGCGTTGCGGCCGTAAGGGCCAGTGCGGCTATGAGCAAGATGCGGCATAGCCCGTGCCACATAGTGCCGCTCCGTGCGCGGCTTGTGCCTTTGGCGTTGCGTCGTGTGCCCTCGCTGTTGCCGAAGTATGTGTTGACCGGCAGTCTGCATGCCGCGGCAAGGCGTGTCATGGCCGTTATCATTATCGCGCATACAACATCTATGGCGTCAGCATGCGTTGCCGGCAGTTGCGGGTTATAATATTGCTGTTTCATATCTCGGGTTAATGTTTTTTACATTGTTGTTTATATTATCGTCTTTCATGCGCCTGCATGAGGCGTTCAGCCGTAAGAGAGTGTCATTGGCGCATCAGTTCGAGCGCGCCAAAGTTGTCTTCCTCGTCAGATGATACCATTTCGAGAGCCTTAAGGGCTTCTTCCTCAACCACCTTCTTGTTGGTGTACACCTTGCCGTCTATCACGGCATAGTTGTCGCTCTGGCGCGGCAGTGCGATCATCACCACCGCTATAAGTATGGCTGCCGCTGCCGTAATGGCCGTGTATATCCATCCGTGGCGGCCGGTCTTCCTTGCTTTGTTGAGGCTGCTGTCGGCTGTTGGGGCAGTCTCGACGGCGTCGGCCCGTTCTTCGGCAATGTAGGCAAACAAAGCCCTGTATGGCATCCATTCCTCAGGAATGTTGTTGTCCCTGTTGGTAAAATATCCGCGCAGAGCCCTTTCCTCAGCCGATGAGGTCTCACCGTCGAGATACTTGTCGAGCAGCTGCTTAATATATTCTTCCTTTTTCATCACACTATAAATATCGTTCAAAGCGTCAGTAAATCTTTTCTCTTGGCCCTTATGGCCGTAAGTTTTATAAAGTCCTCACGTATCTTGCGGCGTGCCCTCGACAGGTTTTGCCGGAGGCTTTCGGCCGTGCATCCCGTGATTTTCATTATCTCAGAGCTTTCGTAGCCCTCAATCTCCTTCATCTTGAAAATCTGTCTTTGCAGCTCGGGCAGATGTTCAACGATAAGTCTTATCAGGTCGGCCTCGTCTTTGGCTTCGGCCCTGTGCCAGTCGTCGGCTGTCAGGCCTGTTGCTGAGGCTTTTCCGTCTTCCAGCCGGTCGTGGCGCCACTGGTCGCTGTATTTGTTGCGCAGCATGGTCATGGCCAGTGCTCTTTTGTTCTCATACCGGTCGAGCGTAGCCCACATGCTCCAGAGCTTGAGCATCACCTCCTGCACCAGGTCCTCAGCGCTGTAGTCGTCTCCCGTAAGCTTGCGTGCCAGCCCTTTCAGCTCGTCGCGCATGGGTATTATTATGCGGTTAAATTCTTCCGGTTTCATCATTGTTTCATAAAGGTAACGTATGACGCGGAAAAACGTGACATTAAAAAAGAACTTTTTTTTAAATTTGTTTTGAAAAGCTGGATTGAAACCGGGCTGCCGATGACGGCAGAAGCTTGCGGATTGCATTGTCTTAACTTCAATCGGTTGATTTGGGCTTGATGTTATCATAGCTCCGTCGTGCCTATGTTGAAAGCCTGTTGTGATAGGTCTTTCCCATGCTCGTCTGCCGGTGCCGGCTTGTGTTTTTAAAAATAAGAACGGCCGGAGAAAAATTCCCCCGGCCGTAATATGGTCTGCCATGATGCGTCGTCTTTACTTCTTCACAAACTTATATCCCCTGACGTTGCCGTCGGCTGATTTTACAGTGGCAATGTATATTCCTGCCGGAAGCGATGACAGGCTGACAACGTTGCCTTTGGCAGTCAGTGTGGTGCGGCCTGCCGTGTCGCTGATAGCTATGCTCTTTGTGCCTTCGGCGGCCCGCAGTTCGTTGCCCGATATCATGATGCCTTCGCCCTCGCCGGTAACGGCTGTTACGCCTGTTCCTGTAGAGCCGGTGTATATGCCTATGTTGTCGAGCAGCAGGCAGTCGCCGCCTTTGGTTCTGAGGCGTATTGCTATATAGATGTCCTTGCCGTCATAGTCGGCCAGACTTATTCCGCGTGTCTTCGGTTCTGCTGTCTCGCCCTCAACGTTGAGCACTTCTGTGTATGCTGCGCTGTTGTCTTCGGTGGCAGACACCATTATCTGATAGTCCTCAAGGAACTGCTGATTGAAAGAGTTTGCGTCCCACACGAGATAGCTGTCTTTGCCTTTGATGCTTACCTTCGGCATTATGAGCCAGCGGTCGGCCTGGTCGGTGCCTTCGAGCCATGATGTTCCTGCCAGCATATATTCGCCGAATACGTTATGCTCTACGATGTTGAACAGGCCCCATCCGTCTGCGTTAAACTCGTCGCCGGCTGACGGGTCTACGGTGCCGTTGTCCTCGGCGCGGAATGTGAAGTCAGATGGAAGTTTGCCGTCCTCAAAGTCCCAGAATTTCACTGGCTTGCTTACCGCGGTGAAGTCTTTTGTCAGCACGTTGTTGTCGGCGTTCTCGTCGTTGTCGTTTGCAACTTCCACCTTCAGCTTGTGGCTGCCGTCGCTCATGTCTGCCAGCAGGCCGCTGAACGTAACGGTTGTGGCGCTCTGAGCCTTCATGGCGATGGTGCTGTCCTTAACGGCCACGTCGTCGATGCTAACTGTTACTTTGGCGTCAAGGTCAGCCACGCCGCTGTTGGCCAGGTTGAATATCACGTCTTTGAGGTTGCTCTCGCGCACAAAGTCGTAAGGACTCTGCAGGTCGGAAACGGCAAGGTCGTTGAGGTTGCTTTCAACCTTCTCGAACGAAACGTCGTCAACGAGAATGAGGTTCTGGTTCTTGTCGCTGAACGCATAGAAGCCTAAATAGATGGTCTGAGCCTTGTCGAAATGAACAACGTTGACAGACTCCTCGTATTTGTTGTTCAGAATGGGGTTGAACTCCACAATCTTGTTGGTCATGGCCTCAGGCTTGGCCTCGTTGCCCCAGTATACGGCCATCTTTTCGGGATAAGAGTCGAGGTTTGAATACCAGAACTTCAGCACGTAATAGCCCGGTTCAACGTTTATCGGGTCAAGCATGGCCCAGTCGTCGCCGCTGTTGTTTGAGTCATAGCCGTAAGCCAGACAGCCGTTGCCTGTGTGCGCCATGTTGAAGAAGCCTGATTCGATGCTTACGTCCCATGTGCCCTCGTCGTTGTTGAGGTTGTAGAAGGTGAAGTCCTGTGTGTTCTCCGAAGCCTCGAAGCCCATTGTGTAAGGAGCATTCATCGGTGCCTTGTGCCTTACCGAGGTGTAGCATGTATCGTTCGTGTGGTCGAAGTCGTCGGGATGAGTGGTCCATGCCTTTATTTCGTATGTAGTCAGCGGGGCAGAGAGGTTGGCTTTGGTCTTGAACGTATATTCAAGTGTCTCGCCGGCTGCGAGCGGCTCGCTCACAGTCTCGTTGGCAATCTCCTTGCCGTCAACGGCAAACGCTACGTCAAATCCGCTCAGGTTAGTGCGTCCGCTGTTCTTTATCGCCACCTTTACAGTCTCCTGTCCGAGGCCGTAGCCCGTGGCAGGGGTCAGTATCTCCGCAACTTTTATGTCTGTCGGGTTGGCAATAGGCTCAACCGTAACCGAGCAGAGATAAAGATAGTCCTTGTAAGCCGTAGATGTGGCGCGGAACGCTATGTGGAACGGTTCGCCGGCCTTGGCGTCAACGAGAAAATAGCCCGACTGCTCGTCTTTCTTTATATTGTCGTATGTAGCCTCCTTGCTGGTCATGTTTTCCACGGTGCCGCCCTTGCCCGAGTACACCTCCATGCTCTCGCCATACATGCTTCCGCTGAATGTGTATTTCACTATCAGCGTGCCGGTCTCGCTTGGCGTTATGGCAGGCGAAATCAGCCAGTCGTCGCCGTTGTTGAAATAGTCGTACTTATAAGCCACTTTCGACGGGGTGCCTTCTTCGTTGAAGAGCCATGTGGCGCCGTCGCTGTTGGCATCAACCACGGTCCATGCGTTGAACTCGTCAACCGTCTCAAATGCTGTTGTATAGATTGCGTCTGCATGTGCAGAAACAACCGACAGCATAAGGAAAAGTAAAAACGTAGATATCTTCCTCATAATAATAATGTTGGGGCTCACTTGACAATAAAGCCTGAACGCCCGCAAGGCTGATCCCCCTTTAACCTTACGAAAGTTGGCCTGATGAAATGTTTAGATTATAAATATAGTAAAAGAATCGTTATGTATGGTTGCAAAATGAAATACTTTAATTAAAATTAACTCAAAAATGAAAGCAAACAGAAGTTTGGTAGATAATATGTGATATATAGGACAAACAACGTGAGACATAAGACGGCGACAAAATGAAGCAAAAAGACGGCCGAAAGCATGAATAGAAATAGATAAAACCGTCTATAGCTTAATGAAATATTGTGGCTTGGTAACGTCGAAAAATACATCTCCTGTCATGTTCTGCGTTTGGTGTTTTTGATAAATAAAGCAAACGGAGCTTGTAAACATTTATGACATTTTCCGTCCGTTTGACGCTCTCAGAATGGCGATGTCTGTCCTCAATCCACTTTTTGCCTTGAAAATCGCCATATTTTGCCCATTTCTGTTAAGTCGTTGTCCTACAGATGTTTACGTAAAAATACATCCAAAATATCAATAGTTAAAAAACATTACTCTGCCGTTTACCACTCAAAAGTGGCCCATTTACGATGCGTTACCCATCGCTTTTCGCATCAAAAGCAACCGTTTTAGCAGTAAAAAACGATTATTTTAGCTTGGTTTTATGAGGTAAAAGTAAATATAAGTTAATATAACTATTGCGTAAAGGCTATTGTTTTAACTTTCGTTATAATTTAATTTTCTAGATTGAGAAAATATTTTGTCATGATTATTTACTATGAAGTGGATGGGACTTTTGTATGTAAAATTCGTAATGGTGTATTGTGGTTTATATTTAAGATTAAAAAAGTTATAGCACGAGACATGGGATATTTTTATGCTAACATATGTGTATATCTAAAGTTGTTTTTGTAAATATATATCTTTGCGGACAATTAACCGCATATTTTGCGGCTTATTGTCCGCAAAGAACTATGATTTTAATGATTTCGTTATGTAAAATGTGATTTGTATCTGCTGTTTGTGCAATGTATTTTGTTAGTTTTTCATTGCATATTTACATTGCCGGGTATGGGTTTATGCATTTGTTATTGCCGTTTTTGTGTGTTTAATGAAAAACAAAAAATCCTGATTTCATTCACGAAATCAGGATTTTTGTTGATAGTGGTGCCACCAGGAATCGTAATCTAACGATAAGTGGCTGAATATCTTTGATATAAATTTTAGCTAAAGAAGTAATCTCCCGCTATTGCTCCACCGGATTCTTGCAATATTTTGCACAAGGTTGCGTGGAGGTTTCCAAGGGCAAAGATAATCTTTTTCTGAAAATAATAATGTTTTGACTAAAATATCTTACACAAAGATTTTAAATGTTCTATTTCTGCTCTTAGATTAATAAAACTAAGATTAGATTCTAAAATAAGTCTTTTTGATATTTGAGCTATTTTACTAATAATAAATAATGATAGATTTAGCTTTATATTATATGAAGAAATAAAAGAATTTATGGAATTGAAAGCTACATATGCCATAGAAAAAACAATATTCTTACTATTACTAAGTTCATAGTCAGCTAGTTGTATTGCTGTTACTATTGCTTTTGTTATGTAGTTATCCCTTTGAGCTTCTATAGTATGAATGCTAATTCTAATATTATTTTGTTGAACTAAATTCTGAGTATTCCAATCATTTCCATTATTACCATATTGTAAGTTTATATCTATAAGTTTTGATTCAAATTCCTTTTGAGAAATTTGTGTTTGATAATTATTTGCTTGTTTAAATTCTGTTATAAATTGATTATATAATAGACTAGTATCCATTTTGTAATTCTCCATTTTTAGGCTTGTTTTTGAAATTATTCTTTTGGATATATTCTCGTAATGCATCTATAATCTTAATAATCGCCCTGCTTTTTTCTAAGAAATCTATTTTATTAAGATCTTCTGTCTCTATTTTTACATCTTGCAATATATCTATAAGTTCAGAAAACAAACTTTGCTTATCTTCAAAATTTCTTACTTCAATTTGTATTTTATTTAAATATTTCTCCAATTCTTCCTTTAATTTTAGAATCGGGACCAATCTATTCTCAATATTTTCAACTTGTTTTATAGCATTCTGATCATAAACTTTTGACTTTTCTTGAAGTATTTTTGAGTACTCATCTAATATTTGTTGACTCTGTTTTTCTGCTTTCTTTTTTAGATCGTCTATGTATTCGGAAGATTGAGAATATAATTTAGTTTGTAAATCTTCAAGAGAAAAAGACATTTTATCAAACCTTTCCTTTTGATCTGTTATTATTTTTTGTGTATTATTTTTAAGCTCCTCAATTTGTTCCTTATTCTTATCTTTAATGTCTATAATACTATTTTCTCCTTCTTTTTTTAGTCGTTTTATATCTTTAACCCCTTCTCTTCCTTGTTGAATAAGTTCGTCCATCTTGAAAATAGAATAAAAGCTAAAGACTAGAAAAAGTATGGTTAAAATAGCAGCCCACATAGTAATATTATTGTACTCATGGTCAATTTTAGTCAAATGTAAATCTATCATTGCTTTAGTCTGTCCTTCTAATAATGTTCTTTCAGCATTAAGTTGTAAAGAATCACGTGATAACTTTGACTGATATTGTTCTTGTATCTTAATTGACTGATTATAATAATTAGATATAATAGTAGACAGATCTTTATATTGATTTTCGGATAATTTTTGTTTGGAACCTAATGTATATTTTATCAATGAATCAGCCAATAATGCATTATTGGCTTTCTGAATATTTTCAAACAGTACTGTATTATATGCTGAAATGCTGAAACATAAACTGTCTGCTTTATTGATATGATTAATATAATAATCTTTTATTCGCTTTTGAGACAGATTCAATGTATAGCTAGAATAACATAGATATCCAATAAATAAGCAACAAAATATCCCTGTTACACTTAAGAAAAACTTCCCATAGGAAGTAGTCATTCTTTTTAATATTGCGAAGAATAATTTTTTATCGTGCATCTTTTATTTTTTATCTTAAAGATCCTTTTTTACATGAAATATAATGTTGCCAAAGTTACTTTATTCGTGGCTGAAAAACAAAATTACTGATTACAAACTGAATTAGGACTTTTTTTTAATCTTTCATTATTTAAAGAATTTGTATCTGTCTTTAATGTATCGCAAGTAGTCTTAACTTGTACATTATCAATAATTGGTGATAAGTGCTTGACAGAATCTACATATTCAATATTGTGCTCATTTTTTTCTACTTTTTTTAAATCTTGATCTAAGCCTATCCAATAAAGAAGAACTGACATTAAGAGGATACATGCCCCCCACATACAAACACTATAACAACGTTGTTTACGAGCAAAAATAAAACAATTTCTTTTTTTGCAGTTATCTCCTTCATGAAATATATCTGCAATTTCTTCTTCGGTTAAAAGTTTGCTATATCTTTCTTTTATATCCTTTATTTGTTGTTGTGAATAGTGTAACTTCCTGTTCAGTTCAAAGAACAATGAATATAATAAATTGACAAATGAAAGAACAACTAAAAGAATCGAGATTTTCATAATATTGGGTGAAAATCCGTCAAATATTTCTTGATGTGATATAGCCCGTATAGCTATGACTGATATAAAGAAAGTAATAGAAGGAAGAATGCTTTTCTTGAAATCAGATGCAAAATCAGATACGAAAGAAGCTATTTTATTCTCTTGATCAAGTAGGATTTTTGAAAGCTCATTTCGTAGAGTTATAAAATTTTTTACGTTTTCTTTTGAGTAATATCTAAAATTGGATTGAATAGCACTAAATGTAGAGTTTGTAAAGTTAATCGAGTCTCCATCAATAAGATTGATAGAAATAATATTTCGTGCTATAATCATTTTGTCATAGGTATTACCCTCTAAGTAAATCCAATTATAGATTTCACTTAATATCTTGACATTGGGAATACTTATTTGTAAATCGGCAAGATTAATAGGCACTGTGAATTCACGAGTTTTGAATCCATTAATTTTGTAGTTGATATGATTATTGGCAAAAGAACTGAAATCAAATATGCTTGAAAGTGTATAATAAAAATATGCTATAGCAAATAATTTGGCAATAGGGTCTGAAATCTCAAAAGATGACAATTCAAAATCTAAAGGTAGAATGTTCCTATATGTAAACTCACTATATACTAACCGATTGGTTCTGTCATATATAAGTGAGCGGTCATAATTACGTTCTATTATTTCAGTATGTTCTGATGATTTCTGAAAGTATATAGTTGAAGTATGCCAAGATACAAATTCGTCAGAGTGAACAAAGACCATAATATTGGACTGCATTCTGACATTCCATATTTCCAAAAACTGTTTTAATTGTTTGGTTGACAGATCTTTGTAAAACAATTCATAGTCATATATATGTAATACATTGATATTTTGCCTTTTTTCTATCTTTATTTTTAAACTTAATGGGACTTCTTCAGAGTAAGTTATTTCGTTACATTTTCTAATGAATTTTTCCCAAGTTTGTTCAGAGCTATGTGAACGATATGTAATAGCAATAAGTAACTGTTCAAAATTAATTTTATAAATATGAATAATTCACGAATAAGTTCG
>OHAI01002809.1_pt1 | contig 12383 bp, 9 predicted proteins | sample 1577091 | NCBI WGS metagenome assembly OHAI01 (sample SAMEA3541548, study PRJEB24748) | human gut metagenome | biome: human gut; feature: human-associated habitat; material: faeces | place: China | collected 2012
GATTTCACCGGATGTGTTTATTCCTATCGCGGAAGTCTCCAGTCCGTCGGCAATCTTGAACTTCAGCAGTTTCTTCATCTTGGGAACTGTTTCACATTCCAGTACGGTTCCTACACGGATATCCAACTTCTCGAACTCTTCAAAAGAAATAGTCGGTTTGATAGGATTAGCCTTATAGCTTGCAGCCTCATTCTCTTTTTTAGTAGCCAACAATTTGTCTACCTGTGCCTGAATTGTTTCGTCTTCTATCTTCTCGAACAGCAATTCAGCCTTATTCAGTTGATGACCTTCTGCCAACAGGTCGGTACGTCCCAACTGCTCCCATTCAAAGGTATCCATATTCAACATCTTACGAAGTTTTTCGCTGCTGAACGGCAGGAACGGTTCGAATGCAATGGCCAGATTAGCTACCAGTTGCAATGCTATATTCAGGATAGTGGCCACGCGCGGCATATCGGTCTTGGCAAGTTTCCACGGTTCGGTGTCTGCCAGATATTTGTTACCGATACGTGCCAGATTCATTGCTTCTTTCTGAGCATCGCGGAACTTGAAGACATTCAGCAGTTTTTCTACTTCCGCTTTTACATCTGCAAATTCCTTCAGTGTATCCTTGTCATATTCTGTCAACTCTCCGCAGGCGGGAACGCATCCGTTAAAGTATTTCTGAGTCAGCACCAAAGCACGGTTCACAAAGTTTCCGTACACGGCTACCAACTCATTGTTGTTGCGTGCCTGAAAGTCTTTCCATGTGAAGTCATTGTCCTTCGTTTCGGGAGCATTGGCAGTCAGTACATAGCGAAGCACGTCCTGCTTTCCGGGGAAGTCCTGTAAATATTCGTGCAGCCATACAGCCCAATTGCGGGATGTGGAAATCTTATCTCCTTCCAAGTTCAGGAATTCGTTGCTTGGCACATTATCGGGCAAAATGTAACTGCCTTCCGCTTTCAACATAGCCGGAAATACGATGCAATGGAACACGATATTGTCTTTTCCGATGAAATGAATCAGACGTGTTTCGGGGTCTTTCCACCATGTTTCCCAACTGTCGGGCAGTAATTCTTTGGTATTTGAAATGTACCCGATAGGAGCGTCAAACCATACATAAAGCACTTTCCCTTCCGCTCCTTCCACGGGAACGGGGATACCCCAATCCAGGTCACGGCTTACGGCACGCGGCTGCAAGCCCATGTCCAGCCAGCTCTTGCACTGTCCGTACACGTTGGGACGCCATTCTTTGTGGTCTTCCAGAATCCATTTGCGCAACCAGCCTTCGTGCTTGTCCAACGGCAAATACCAATGTTTGGTTTCACGCATCACGGGCTTACTGCCACTGATGGCACTTTTCGGATTAATTAAATCGGTGGGTGATAATGAAGTACCACACTTTTCGCATTGGTCACCGTATGCACCTTCTGCGTGACAATGGGGACATTCACCTGTGATATATCGGTCGGCCAAAAACTGGTGAGCCTCTTCATCATAATATTGTTCAGATGTCTTTTCGATAAATTCTCCTTTGTCATACAGCGTTTTGAAAAACTCGGAAGCCAGTTCGTGATGTGTCTTTGATGAAGTACGGGAGTAAACATCGAAAGAAATTCCGAATTCTTTAAAAGAGTCTTTAATCAGTGTATGATAGCGGTCGACCACATCCTGAGGGGTAATTCCTTCTTTTTTGGCACGGATGGTGATGGGTACCCCATGTTCATCTGAACCTCCGATGAACAGTACGTCTTCTTTTTTCAGGCGAAGATAGCGTACATAGATATCTGCAGGAACATATACACCTGCCAAATGGCCAATGTGCACCGGACCGTTGGCATAAGGCAGTGCCGAGGTGACGGTGGTTCTTTTGAATTTCTTTTCCATATTATGTATGTGCTTTTTGTTATTTCTGATAGTAAGGTGCAAAGGTAATGATTTTTAGTGAAGTAAATGGAATATGAGACTATTTCTTTCTGTATTTTTGGTTGGGATGTCCGGGGATTTCGGGATATAGTCTTTCTATTTAGATTATTGCTAATCATATCTTTTAGTATATGATTTTGCAGATATTTGCTGTTCTTATTGACTCTTTGAGCTAATTCTTCCAATGAAGTATAGTCTTTGCAGTTATTGCAAATCAAATTATATAGCTCGTCTTGACTTAATCTTTGTTTGGTACTATTACTTGCAACATTGCTTATGTTTGAAGCATATAGGTGATACTTTGTTCCTCTGCCGTTGCCTGTAGAAGAAAGGAAATGCCTTTTACATAATTCTTTTAATATCAGTGAAATATCTGCTTTGTGCAGATTGAGGACAAAGGGAAGAATAAGCCGTTTCCCAAGGTCGGTCAAGGTCTTTTAAACGGAAGATTATTACAGTCTGCGGCAATGGACTGTACAGTCCACTGTAGCAGACCGTACGGTCCACTGCAACAGACTATACAGTCCATTGCCGAAGACTGTAGTAATCCGACTTATATACAGGCATAATCGAAAGGATGAAAACGCTTATTCTTATAGAGGCAGATTCAATCTTCCTGAATACAGGCTGTTTTCTTTTCAGGACTCTTTTTCGTTACTTCTGATGCGGCTGAGTGTGGGAAGAGTAATTCCCAGATAGGAAGCGATATATCCCAAGTTGGCACGTTCGCATACGGCAGGAAATTGTATTTTCATCTGTTCATATCGTTCTTTGGCAGGCAAGGTGAGCCGTTCCTTATGAGTGCGGTGCAGGCGTCTGTATTCATCCTGATGGATAACTCTTCCCCAGTTTGCCCATTCGATATTGGTCCGGAACAGATGGGTGAGATGACTGAGTGAGATTTCATAAACCTCCATATCTTCCAGTGACTCTACGAACTCTTCGCTCAGCTTATTGTAATATAGTTCGTCCATGCTGAATACTATATTACCTTCGCATGAAAAAGATGTTGTGATTTCTTCTCCGTCTACCAGCCAATAGGAACGAGTCATTCCTTTTTCTATAAAGTAGGCCACCTTACAATAGATGCCTTCTTTTATCAATTGGTATTTCTTGGGGAAGCGATGAGGCTTCAGGCACGGGACCAGCAAATCTATGCTTTGGTCGGAGACCGGATAGTCCTGCTTTATCTTTTTTATTATATTTTCCATTATCGTATCGTTATGTTTGATATTCAGTGTTCAAAGTTATGTATTTCCCATCACAATGTGGCAAAGGGCAGGACATATTTTTGCTTTCCTTATCTATATATGGTTGCCGGGCGGATTAAAATCCTTATTTTAGGTATTCTTGAATCATATTTATGAATTTCTTTTTTGCAACTTACTTGCATGTTTTTTCGTTTACCTTTGCGTCGGTAACAAATAAGACAATAGATATGAAACAGTATCGTAATGAAATCTTCTCGTTTCTGATGTTGATGGCGGGAGTTCTGCTGGAATATGCACAGACGTCATGGTTTGCACTGCCTTATGTCAGTCTTGTCTGGTTTCTGGTGGCAGTCGCGCCGGTTGGCCTTCCTGTCATGGCGGAAGCATGGGAGCATTTGATGAAGAAAGAGTATTTTAGTGAGTTTATGCTGATGACGATTGCTACTATAGGTGCCTTTTGCATTGGTGAATATCCGGAGGGGGTGGCAGTAATGTTGTTTTATGCTGTAGGCGAGCAGTTGCAGGATAGCGCCGTAGACAAAGCACGCGACAATATTCGTGCCCTGCTTGATATGCGTCCGCGCACAGCTTCTGTCTTTCGTAAAGGCCAATATTCGATTGTTTCGCCCGAAGCGGTAGAGACAGGAGAAACCATTGAAGTAAAAGTGGGCGAGAAAGTCCCTTTGGACGGTGTGTTGCAAAATGAGGTGGGAGTATTCAACACGGCGGCATTGACCGGTGAAAGTCTCCCGCGCTCGGTGAGGCAATCCGGTGAAGTGCTGGCAGGTATGATTCCGGTAAATGAGACCATTCGGCTGAGTGTAACGAAACCTTACAGCCAAAGCACCTTGGCACGTATGCTGGAGATGGTGGAGGAAGCTGCCGAATGCAAGGCACCGACAGAACTGTTCATGCGTAAGGTTGCCCGCTACTATACTCCGGCGGTTATCGGGATTGCATTTCTTATTCCGGTGCTTCCGTTTCTTTATTCATTGGTGCAGCCATCCTTTATCTATCTGTTTGCCAGCTGGCTGTATCGTTCTCTGGTGTTCCTCGTGATATCCTGTCCGTGTGCTTTGGTAGTGAGTATTCCATTGGGTTACTTTGGAGGCATCGGTGCGGCATCACACAAAGGCATTCTTTTCAAGGGGGGCAATTATTTGGACGCCGTCACGAAAGCAGACACGTTTGTTTTTGACAAGACCGGTACACTGACTACAGGCAACTTTCGTGTTTGCCGGATAGAGACTGCGGGAATATATTCGGAGGCAGAAGTCCTGAAATATATTGCATCGGCAGAAAGCAAGAGCAGCCACCCGATGGCAAAAGCCGTGGTGGAGTATGCAAAACAGCAGCAGGCAGCCCTTTATCCGGTAGGGGCGGTGACGGAGATTGCCGGGTACGGACTGGAAGCATACATCGGTGGCAAACAGATACTGGCAGGCAACTATAGGTTGATGGACAAGTATGGAATAGCTTATCCGGAAGGATTGCATGAAATGCCCGAAAGCCTGATACTGTGTGCCTGCAACGGTATTTATGCAGGTGTGGTTGTTATGGAAGATGAGCTGAAGGATGATGCGGTAGAAGCTATTCGAGGATTGAAGCAACAAGGTATCAGGCATTTTGAAATCCTGTCGGGGGATAAGACCGCATTGGTACAAAACATTGCACACCGTCTGGATATCCGGCATGCTTATGGCGATTTATTACCGGCCGATAAGGTGGCCCGCCTTCAGAAGTTGAAGGATGAGAAACATTGTGTCGCTTTTGTGGGAGACGGAATCAATGATGCACCGGTGTTGGCATTGAGCGATGTTGGCATTGCAATGGGAGGTTTGGGAAGTGATATAGCGATTGAGACAGCAGATGTGATTATTCAGGACGACAGCTTGTCGAAGCTGGTAACGGCTGTCAGGATAGGAAAATACACGCGTCGCATCATTTGGCAGAATATCATATTGGCTTTTTTAGTGAAATTTGCCATCCTTGCATTGGGAACGGTAGGAGTGGCGACACTGTGGGAAGCTGTTTTTGCAGATTCGGGTGTGGCTCTGCTGGCTATTTTCAATGCTATGCGCATTAACAGACTGATAAAACATTCGTAGAAATGGTTGGGGGGATTTTAATTAAATGAAAGAAAATACCCACTGCCGGGATTCTCGAAAGGAAAAAAGCAGCACGGATTTCGCAGAAATGAAGCCGAAGCCAATCTGCGGAATCCGTGTTGCAGAAAGAATAGACCGTTACTGTGCCGGCTTATCCGAGCGAGAGAATCAGTAATTGAGCCGTGAGTACCCGAAGAAACATCGTGAGCGGATACACAGTGGCATAACCTACTGCAGGTGCGTCACATGAGGTGAGGTCATTGGAATAAGCCAAAGCGGGCGGATTGGTCGTTGCTCCGATAATCATCTGGGTACTCTGCCCTGCCGGTACAAATCTCGGTGCCTGACGGTATAATGACAGTTCACGGCTATTTTCATTCCTCCCTTCTTGGATGAGCCTCATCGGTGCGAGGATATTCTTTCTGGATTTATGCGGTGCCAATAGTTTCAATCCTTCTGCTGTCGGAAGTTCCAGATTCACACTCATTCTGTCCGCCAGAAATCCTGCTTTTTGGATCAGTTCCTGACTTGCTCCCGGAATGGCTTTCACATGGATATATCCCTGAAAATTACACTCTTTTCTCAGCTTATAAAGTGTTGCACAGATTAACTCCATCGTATAATCCGGACTTACCAGAATGCCGGAACTTAAAAATAGTCCTTCAATATAATTTCTCCGATAGAATTCCATTGTAAGCGTACAAACTTCATCAGGTGTAAAAGAAGTCCTCACTACATCATTACTTCTTCTGTTCACGCAGTACTTACAGTCAAAAATGCATTCATTCGTAAACAGGATTTTTAAAAGTGAAATACATCTGCCATCTGCGGAAAAACTGTGGCAGATTCCACACTGTGTACAGTTTCCTATTCCGGAACCATCACCTTTTCTCTTCGTTCCACTGGAAGTACACGCCACATCATACTTTGCTGCATCCGATAAAATATTTAATTTTTCATAGATAGACATGGGATTCTGTATCTTCATATTCTTTCCTGCTTTCCTAATATCATAGCACAAACATCTGTTCTGTTTTTATTATAAGAACATTTGTTCGATTTGTCAATTTATATTTTAATGATGCCAGGATAAAAAAAGAATAACCAACTGATATCTTTCTTCTCACATATCAGTCGGTTACTCTTTCTTTTATTGTTACATGAAGTACATCTCTGCACTCTTATCAGCAAATATTTTTCAAAATATTCCTTGTAATCTTCTTATATTTTATTTACTGCATCTGCCAGGTACTCATTCGAAACTTCATAGAACTTCTCATTCTCTACCATCTCAGAAAGAGCCGGATCGATCGGCATCTTACCAAGAACCGGAATACCTAACTCAGCTGCCACTTCATCGATATGGCTTTCTCCAAATACGGAAATCTTCTTTCCACAATCCGGGCAAGTCAGATAACTGTAATTCTCTACGATTCCGAGCACTGGAATATTCATCTGTCTTACCATCTTGTAAGCTTTCTCTACAATCATACGCACAAGATCCTGTGGAGATGTTACGATCACTGCTCCATTCACCGGAAGAGACTGGAATACTGTAAGTGGAACATCACCAGTTCCAGGCGGCATATCCACAAAGAGATAATCCAGATCTCCCCAGATAACATCTGTCCAGAACTGCGTCACAACACTTGTAATAATCGGTGCTCTCCAGATTACCGGATCCGATTCATTCGGTAAAAGCAGGTTGACAGACATAATCTTTGTTCCGTCTTTTGCAATCTCCGGAAAGATTCCATCATCGCTTCCTTTTGCTGTATCATGGATTCCGTACATCTTCGGAATAGACGGTCCTGTAATATCTGCATCCAGAATTCCTACAGAAAATCCTTGTTCTCTCATCATTCTTGCCAATGATGCAGTTACCATCGATTTTCCGACTCCGCCCTTTCCACTGACAACTGCGATCACATTACGAATGTGTGATTTTGCATTCGCCGGTTTATGAAAATCCTGCGGTTTACTATTACAAGTCCCTGCATGTGCACACCCCTGGCAATCGGATGGTGAGCATCCTTTCTGATTCTCTGACATAACTAAAACTTCCTTTCTGGCCTCTTTTACTCTTCTACTGCTGCGATTACTTCAATCTCGCAGAGTGCTCCCTTAGGGAGATCTTTCACTGCAAAACAGCTTCTTGCCGGTTTAGATGTGAAATATTTTGCATAAACTTCATTGAATGCTCCGAAATCAGCAATGTCAGCCAGGAAACATGTTGTTTTAAGTACATGCTCGTAATCTGTACCTGCTGCTTTTAAAATCTCTCCTACATTCTTGCAAGACCACTCAGCCTGCTCTTCGATTGTATCTCCGCCAAGATTTCCTGTCTCAGGATTGATTCCAAGCTGTCCGGATGTATAAAGAACTCCGTTATTAACATATGCCTGTGAATATGGTCCGATTGCTGCCGGTGCTTTTTCTGTTGCGATTATTTTCATAATCCTATACCTCTCTTTCATTATTCTGAAACTGCTCTGTATTTCTGAGCTCTGAATCTATTGTACTACCTTTTCAGGTAATTTATCAACCTCGAATTACCTTTAATCTTTGCTTTTACTCCCTCTTTCACAGCTTTAAATTTCCAGGTTATTCCTCGTGACATCTTTGAGCCATTTGTAACTGCGGTACCTCTTTAGCGTAAGCGGTAATTTCACCAGCTCATCACTCATCAGAAGTATATAAACGACCGGTACACTTGCGTGTAAGAAAAATGCTGCGACTGCACCCAGTAATATAGAAAATCCCCACATCGTAGACACATCCAGAATTAATCCGAATCTCGTATCTCCTCCTGAGCGAAATACACCTACTACCAATGTTGTATTGACTGCCTGTGCAATGACAAAATAAGACATGACGCCAAACATCATATAAAGATATTCTTTTGCCTCAGGCGATAATACAAGAAATGTATTTGCAATCGGAGCACAGATTAAAATTACACATGCACCACAACAGCCCATAATAAGTGCCAGCCGGATAAATCTTTTTGCATAAGCCTTCGCATAATCGAATTTACGCTCCCCGATCGTCTTACCCAGATAGACGGCTGTCGCATTTGCAATTCCAAATACAACGACCTGGGCAAGCTGTCTCGCTACTTGTGCAACTGAATTTGATGCAACCGCCGCACTCCCAAGATGACCGATGACAGCAGTATTCGCAGAGACTCCAAGTCCCCACATCATTTCATTTAACACAACCGGCATGGCATAGATTAGATAATCTTTTGCAAGTACTCTGTCAATCTGTATCATAAATCGAGGACGAATTTTCACATCCTGATTCATGAAATGTGCATAAATAAGCACGATCAATGTCTCTGTCATTCTGGCACATAATGTGCCGATTGCAGCTCCTTGTATTCCAAGTGCCGGAAATCCAAGAAGTCCAAAAATCAAAATTGCATTAATAATTGCATTGACAACCAAAGACATAAAATATACAAAAGTAGCAATCATCACCCGTTCAATACTTCTCATAATATTCAGATAAACCTGCGTTACCGCTATGAAAAGATAAGATATTCCAACGATTCGTAAGTATTTCACTCCCTCTGCAATTACTTCCGGATCCGATGTAAAAATACGCATCAAAGGACCCGGAATAGTCAAGGCCAATGTCATAAAAATTACCGCAATTGCAAGTGAGATTGTAAGTCCCATACCAAGAATCTTCTCAATAGTTCTGATATCTTTCTTTCCCCAGTACTGCGCTGTCAGTACTGTTGCTCCAGATGTGATGCCGAAAAAGATCAGCATCATAATAAACTGGATCTGTCCTGCCAGCGAAGAACCGGACAACACTTTTTCTCCCACTCTTCCAAGCATCATAACATCAACTGCAGTCACTCCGACGTTGATCAGATTTTGGAGCGCCATTGGAATAATTAAGGCAAATACATTTCTGTAAAATGCATGCCAGTCAATATTTAGATTATCTGTGGTTTGCCTTTTTATAAATCTCATATAACTCTTTTTCCCCCATTTTCTGGAAAGCGCCCACTTTCATGGTATCCCCTGCAGTCGCCTTGCCAGCCATTTCTTTTAATACTTCATCCGGCTGTACACCCATTTTCATATCTCCCAGACAAGTCGGCATATGCAAAGACCGGAAGAATTCTTCGGTTTTCTCAATCGCTGCCACAGCCGTTTTTTCATCATTTTCCTCATCAATGTTCCATACTTTTCTTCCGTAATTTGCAAATCTTGCCTCGTCCAGATGATAGACGTATCTCGCCCAGCTTCCCCAGACAGCTGCAAGTCCGGCTCCGTGAGCTACATCAAACATACCGCCGATTTCATGCTCAATCTGATGGCACGCCCAGTCGCCGCTGGTTCCGCATCCGGTCAGTCCGTTGTGGGAAAGGCTGCTTGCCCACATAACCTGCGCTCTGGAATCATAATTTTCCGGATCTTCTTTTAAGATCTTCGCATGTTTCATAACAGTTTTCAGCAAAGACTCTGCAATGGCATCTGTCAGATCTGTATCTTTCTCCAAAGTAAAATAACGCTCCATCGTATGCATCATGATATCCACACATCCGCACATAGTCTGATACTCTGGAAGCGTATAAGTCAGTTCCGGATCCATGATGGCAAATTTACATCTGCACAGGTTAGAATTTACGCCACGTTTCAGACCGCCATTTTCATTGGTAATAACAGAAGAATCGCTCATTTCACTTCCTGCTGCCGCAATCGTAAGCACTGCTCCGATCGGCGCGCATCCCTGCGGGACTCTCGTTTTTTCATAGAAATCCCATACGTCGCCATCATTTGCCAGACCGTATCCGATCGCTTTTGCAGAATCAATCACGCTGCCGCCGCCAACCGGAAGAAGAAAATCAACACCTTCCTTTTTGCAAAGTTCAATGCCCTCGTACACTTTGGAAAGACGCGGATTCGGAACGACGCCGCCAAGGCTAACATAATCAATGCCTGCTGCATCTAAAGATGCATAGATGCGATCCAGCAGACCGCTCTTTTTTGCGCTCTGACCGCCATAATGAACCAGTACTTTTTTGCAGCCACAGGATTTTACCAGTTCTCCTGCCTGATCCTCTGCATGCTTGCCAAATACCACTTTTGTCGGGGTATAGTATTCAAAATTTAACATCTTTGTATCCTCCTTATCTCATTCACGTTTTTCAGAATCTTCTAATATAGATTTTGAAAACATATTATTTACATTATAAACAACTGGCTTCTATTTCAGAAATCATTATCATTGTTATCGTTTCATGCTTATATCCATCCCAGCACATTTTCTGTAAACTTTTTCTGAATCTTATTAAACTTCTTTGTAAAAGTTCCCACCAGTATTGCCGCCGCCACGGTCCCTTCCCGGACGCCTGCCAGATGATGTAACCCGATCACGGAAATGATCACTGCTGATGCCACCAGCGTCACATCAAAAACAATCTTCATATTGCTGACTCTGATCGGTTTTACCTGACACACCGCCAGAACGACGCCCTCTCCGGCAAGCACTACTACATTCGCCGTAAACTCCATGCTGACGCCAAATCCTACCAGTATAATGCCTATGATGCATAAGATCCATTGCTGCCAATAGGCAGTATATGTCACATCCCGCAGTACCCACAGTGCAAAATCTGTCAGATAACCAAAGGCAAATGCCACCGGAAGCTGTACCAGTTGCACCGGCCGATACTTTTTCCGAAGAATCAATATCTGGATCAGGATCAGCACACAATGCATACAGATCGTGGCTGTTCCCACGGTCAGTGGCGTCAGCAGACTCAATACATAAGGGAAACTGGAAATCGGAGACGTTCCAAGATTTCCCCGTATGGAAAATGCCACGCCAAATGCCATGACAAACAGGCCGCATCCAAAATATATGTATCGTTTCAGGACATCTGTCTGTTGGCTGCTCTCCGTTTTTTCCGTAGTCATGCTGCCACTTTTTTGTTTCTTACTGTCTGCTCGTGTCAAATTACAACACCTCTTTTTTCACTCATTAATCTTTCCCCTCAACATTTCTTCCGTGAATCCAAAGCTGCTATACCACAGTTATCGGCTTTTTAAATAAAATCACAGCACCATCTTCACGCCGCCATAGATCCCGGCATCATTCCCCAATGTTGCCAGTACAAATGGGGTCTCCCGTGACGCATGGAATGCGTATTCCCGGAAATGCTTCCGGATCACATCTGTAAGGATCGTTCCGGCTTTTGATACGCCGCCGCCTACGACGAACACTTCCGGATTGGTCACACAGGCAATATAGGAGCATGCTTTTCCAATCATTTTTCCAAGCTCATCTACAAGAGACAGAGAAAAATCATCCCCTGCTTTTGCCCCATCAAAAATGTCTTTGGCGGTCACATCCTGACACTTTCTCAGGACAGACTCTTCTGTCGTGACAGACAGTTTCTTTTTCGCCATATTGGCAATGCCACGGGCGGATGCATACTGCTCCAGACAGCCATGTTTTCCACAGCCGCATGTCTCTGGCTCGTCCTCATTAACAGTGAAATGCCCCACTTCTCCAGCCGCTCCATTGCAGCCGGCAAGAATCTTTCCATTCACGATGATACCGCCGCCTACACCGGTTCCCAATGTGATCATAACCATATTTTTACTTCCTGCGCCACCGCCGCGGTACATCTCTCCCAGTGCTGCTACATTGGCATCATTTCCGGCCTTGCATGGCAGCCCTGTCATCTGAGACATGGTCTCCTCAATGTTAAACACGCCCCAACCGAGGTTGACGCACTTATGTACCACGCCATCTTCATCCACCGGTCCCGGCACGCCCATGCCAATACCTGAAATCTGCTCTTTGTCAATCCTCTGATCCTGTATCTTCTCTTCAATGGATTTCGCTATATCGTCAAGGATATGCTTCCCATTTTCAGAAGTATCCGTCGGGATTTCCCATTTCCCCAGCAGTTCTCCATCCGTCGTAAACAACCCCATTTTCACAGTTGTTCCACCAATATCCACGCCAAATGCATATTTTCTCATCGTTACCCTCCTGTTATAATTTTTCCCGTAAATTATTTTTTACTTCCGTCGCATGACTCTTTAAATTATTCTTTTACCATACAACATTTTCTGGTTTTTATTCAAGCATTTACATATATATGCCTGCTAAAGCAATTCCATTT
>OHAI01002812.1_pt1 | contig 12377 bp, 7 predicted proteins | sample 1577091 | NCBI WGS metagenome assembly OHAI01 (sample SAMEA3541548, study PRJEB24748) | human gut metagenome | biome: human gut; feature: human-associated habitat; material: faeces | place: China | collected 2012
GGTGGATCTGAGCAGCAGTCTGGAGATTGATGGAATAAAAAATGCCGGACGGATCTGTCAGGCAGTGGAAATAGTAAGAATGGAGGAAACAAAAGATGTCAAAAGGTAGATTTGGAGTACACGGCGGACAGTATATTCCGGAGACGCTGATGAATGCGGTTCTGGAACTGGAGGAAGCCTACAATCATTATAAAAATGACCCGGAGTTCAACCGGGAACTGGCGGAGCTTCTGAATGAATATGCAGGAAGACCATCCCGTCTCTACTTTGCATCTCACATGACAGAAGATCTGGGTGGAGCAAAAGTATACTTAAAGAGAGAAGATTTAAACCATACAGGTGCTCACAAAATCAACAATGTACTTGGTCAGGTACTTCTTGCAAAAAAAATGGGCAAGACCCGTGTCATTGCAGAAACAGGCGCAGGTCAGCATGGTGTGGCAACAGCAACAGCAGCAGCTCTTATGGGTATGGAATGTGAAATCTTCATGGGAAAAGAAGACACAGAACGTCAGGCATTAAATGTATACAGAATGCGTCTTCTGGGTGCAAAGGTCAATGCAGTTACTTCCGGTACTGCAACACTGAAGGATGCTGTTTCCGAGACAATGAGAGAGTGGACAAACCGTATTTCCGATACACATTATGTACTTGGTTCTGTAATGGGACCTCATCCGTTCCCTACGATTGTTCGCGATTTTCAGGCAGTGATCTCCAAAGAAATCAAAGAGCAGATCCTTGAAAAAGAGGGCAGACTTCCGGATGCAGTTCTTGCATGTGTAGGTGGCGGATCCAATGCGATCGGAACATTCTACAATTTTATCAATGACAAAGATGTCCGTCTGATCGGATGTGAGGCAGCAGGACGTGGCGTAAATACGGCAGAGACAGCAGCTACCATTGCAACCGGCAAACTGGGAATCTTCCATGGAATGAAATCTTATTTCTGCCAGGATGAATATGGTCAGATCGCACCTGTATATTCCATTTCCGCAGGTCTGGACTATCCGGGAATCGGACCGGAGCACGCACATCTCTATGATACAGGACGTGCAGAATATGTACCTGTCACAGATGAAGAAGCAGTAGAAGCATTTGAGTATCTTTCCAGAACAGAGGGAATCATTCCTGCCATCGAAAGTGCTCATGCAGTCGCTTACGCAAGGAAAATTGTTCCACAGATGAGAAAAGACCAGATCGTGGTCATTACAATTTCCGGACGTGGAGATAAGGACTGCGCAGCAATCGCACGTTACAGAGGGGAGGATATCCATGAATAAGAGAATTACAGAAGCATTTGAAAAAGGAAAGGCATTTATCCCGTTTATTACCTGTGGAGATCCGTCTCTGGAAGTGACAGAGCAGCTTGTCTATGCAATGGAGGAAGCTGGTGCAAACCTGATCGAGCTTGGGATTCCGTTTTCTGATCCTACAGCAGAGGGACCGGTGATCCAGGGAGCAAATGTGAGAGCACTTTCCGGTGGTGTGACTACAGATAAGGTATTTGACATGGTGGTAAAGATCAGAAAGAACAGTTCTGTTCCTATGGTGTTTATGACTTATGCAAACGTGGTATTTTCTTACGGAACGGAGCGGTTTATTAAAACAGCTGCAGAAATCGGAATGGATGGTTTGATTCTGCCAGATGTGCCATTTGAGGAAAAAGAGGAGTTTGATACTGTATGTAAGAAATACGGTATTGATCTGATTTCTCTGATCGCCCCCACTTCTCATGAGAGAATCGCACAAATTGCAAAGGATGCGGAAGGGTTTGTGTATTGTGTTTCTTCTCTTGGTGTTACAGGAACAAGAACTAATATTACTACAGATATCGGGGCAATGGTGAAGCTGGTAAAACAGGCGAAAGATATTCCTTGTGCAGTTGGATTTGGCATTTCTACGCCGGAACAGGCGAAGAAGATGGCGGCGCAGTCAGATGGAGCGATTGTAGGATCTGCAATTGTGAAGTTGTGTGCAGAACATGGTGCGGACTGTGTACCGTATGTGAAAGAGTATGTGAAGTCTATGAAAGATGCTGTAATGGAAGCTTAGGAGTTGAAGAGGGACGCGCAGAAACATATTTCATTTCGTGTGCGGTTTCGGAGCCTAAGAACTTCTAAGTTGCTAAAAATATGCTAAAAACATAAGAAAAATGACCCAAACTCGCCGCATGCTGCGGCTCAGACAGTGGGTCATTTTTCTTATAACGCATATTTTTATCAGCTAAGAAGTTCTAAGACTCCTGCAAATGCACACGAAATGAAATATGTTTCTGCGCTGTGTATTGGTATGAACTGGAGTAATTTGTATCTTTTATAAGAAAGACTTCAGAATTTGCAGAACTCCGTTTTCCCAGTAGGGCGGGCAGGTATTTTTGGCGGCAGCCCGGACTTCGGGGCGGGAGTTGGAGACTGCGTAGCTGAGACCGGCATTCTGAAGCATTTCAATATCGTTGAGGTTATCTCCGAAAGTGCAGGTTTCGTCAGGTGAAATTCCCAGATATTCCTGAAGGAAAGCAACGGAAGGACCTTTGCCGGAACCTGGGGCAGTACAGTCCACCCATTCCTTGCCGGCGGCAGCCATAACTGTTTTGTCTTTCCAGGTGGGAGTGAATAAAGGGGCGCACATTTCCTCACAGGCGTTGGGGTGGTAGACAGCAAATTTGTTTACCTGCTGCCCCTCGAGTTTTAACATTTCCGGAACTTCATGGATATCATATCCGTAAGAATCTCTCAGCCAGTGAAACATCTGGCTGCCTCCGTCTTCTGCGAAACAGCGTTCAGGTGTGGAAATAAAATAATCACAGGAAGGCATATTCTCTCTTACCATAGAACACATTCCTTTCCAGATTTCGTCCGGCAGAGTATCCACTTTCAGAATCTCCTTCGGAGTCCGTACAACAGTTCCTCCGTCAGAGATATAAAGCAGTCTGTCTGCGACAGGGGCAAACAGCTTCCTCTCACTTCGATATTGCCGCCCTGAGCATGCTACAAACACAATCCCCTTATCAATCAGCCTTCCGATAACTTCCATATACTCCCTGTCAATCGCCAGAGTCCCATCCTTCACCAGAGTCCCATCTATATCTGAAGCAATCAATTTAATCATATGAATAAGAAATCCTTTCTATAATAAATACAATAGGCATTTGCGAAACTCTGAACCTATTGAAAATACTGGTTTTTCGTTTTACAATTACCTAATAAATACAATCCCCATTTTATCACGCCAAAATATAACTTGCCATAAAAAATTTAGAAAAATTGCAACTATTCACCAGTCCCGGTTCATGCGTTACCATCCTGCAAAATGTTCTGTGAGGAAATCTCATCTGCATAGCCTGTCGTTGCAAGGCGCATTATTGTGAACGAAGTGAGCAGTAACAGCGCGGCAGTCCCGCACCTGAAACCAAAAATATTTCCTGTCGTCCCCAATTTTTTTGCCCGCCAAACCCCATTGACTTTTCCACCCTTTTTTCTTATATTATATAAATAGAAATCTGCGTACTCTGAAAACTACGCATTTAAACCCTGAAAAAAGGAGAGTTGCTCGAAATGAACAAAAAAATGCTCTTTGTTTTCAATCCCAAGGCAGGTAAAGGCAAGATTAAAACAAACCTGCTTGATATAGTAGATATTTTCAACAAAGGCGGTTATGAAGTCATTATCTATTCCACACAGAAACCAAAAGATGCCTACGAGAAAGCCAAAGAATACGAATCCAAAGTAGATCTTATCGTATGCAGCGGCGGAGACGGGACTCTTGATGAGGTGGTTACCGGAGTAATGGAAAAGAAGAGTTCCATTCCCATCGGATACATTCCGGCAGGAAGCACCAACGACTTTGCAAACAGTCTCTTTATGCCGAAAAGCATGACAGATGCCGCTTCCATGATCATGGAAGAGAAACTTTATCACTGTGACATCGGCAGATTCAATAACCGGAGCTTTACATATATAGCAGCTTTCGGTCTTTTCACAGATGTAGCCTATCAGACAGATCAGGATCTCAAGAATATCCTTGGCCATGTAGCCTATCTTCTTGAGGGAGTGAAACGCCTTTTTGATATCAAATCATACCATATGAGAATTGAATCCGAAGAATTAACTGTGGAGGATGACTTCATCTTTGGAATGATCACCAATTCCCGTTCAGTGGGAGGGTTTAAGAACCTTACAGGCAAGAACGTGGATATGAATGACGGACTTTTTGAAGTTACCATGATCATAAGACCGAAGAATCCGCTGGAATTGCAGGAGATCATGACTGCAATGCTGACAGCAGAGGACAATACAGATCTGATTCATTCTTTTAAATCAGCCAGGGTGACTATTACCTCAGAAGAACCGGTACCATGGACTCTGGACGGTGAATACGGCGGCAGTCATACACAGATAGAGATTGAAAACTGCCACGAAGCACTGAATCTGTATCTGAAAAGTACAAAAAATGAGGAAACCAGATCAATTGGAATTTCCCCGTTAATAAATAAAAAGGAGAAATAAAATGGGTGAGTATATCAATGTAGTAGAGACTTTTGGATGTGACGTGTTTAATGATTCCGTCATGCAGGCACGACTTCCGAAGAAGATCTACAAAGAATTGAAAAAAACCATAGAAGAGGGCAAAGAACTGTCTATGGAAATTGCGGATGTAGTAGCACACGAGATGAAAGAATGGGCCATCGAGAAAGGTGCCACACATTACAGCCACTGGTTCCAGCCCCTTACAGGTGTGACAGCAGAGAAACATGATGCTTTTATCACAGCTCCGATGGATAACGGCAAGGTCCTGATGTCTTTCTCCGGAAAAGAACTGATCAAAGGTGAACCGGATGCATCTTCTTTCCCGTCCGGTGGATTAAGAGCAACTTTTGAGGCGAGAGGATATACAGCATGGGACTGTACATCACCGGCTTTTGTCCGTCATGATGCAGCAGGTGGAACACTCTGTATTCCTACTGCATTCTGTTCCTATACGGGAGAAGCACTTGACCAGAAGACACCACTTCTTCGTTCTATGGAAGCAATCAACACCCAGGCACTCCGTCTGTTGAGACTTTTCGGAAATACAACTTCTAAGAAAGTAACTCCGTCAGTAGGAGCAGAGCAGGAATATTTCCTGATCGATAAAGAGAAATGGCTTCAGAGAAAAGACCTGATCTATACAGGCAGAACTCTTTTTGGAGCTATGCCTCCGAAGGGACAGGAAATGGATGACCATTACTTTGGAAGTATCCGTCAGAGAATTTCCGCATACATGAAAGAGGTAAATGAAGAATGTTGGAAGCTTGGAATTCCTGCAAAGACACAGCATAATGAGGTTGCCCCTGCACAGCATGAGCTTGCACCGATTTATGCACCGGTCAATATCGCAGCAGACCAGAACCAGATGATGATGCGTATTCTTAAAAAGGTTGCCAGCCGCCATGGAATGCGCTGTGTCCTTCATGAGAAACCATTTGCAGGTGTGAATGGCTCCGGTAAGCATAACAACTGGTCTCTTACCACAGATGACGGAATCAATCTTCTGGATCCGGGCAAAACACCTCATGAAAATATTCAGTTCCTTCTGGTCCTCACCTGTATCCTGAAAGCAGTAGATGAACATGCAGATCTTCTGCGTGAATCTGCGGCAGATGTGGGAAATGACCAGAGACTTGGCGGCCATGAGGCACCGCCGGCAGTGATTTCCGTATTTCTTGGAGAGCAGCTGGAGGATGTTCTGGAACAGCTGGTCAGCACAGGAACAGCAACTCACAGTAAAAAGGGAAGTAAGCTGGAAACAGGTGTTAAGACTCTGCCTGATTTCATGAAGGATGCCACAGACCGTAACCGTACTTCACCTTTTGCTTTCACAGGAAATAAATTTGAATTCCGTATGGTGGGCTCAAGAGATTCTATTTCCGCATGTAACGTAGTCCTGAATACGATCACGGCAGAAGTATTTAAGGAAGTATGTGACCGCCTGGAAAAAGCTCCTGATTTCGAGCTGGCGGTACATGACCTGATCAAAGAATATGCCACAGATCATCAGAAGATCGTATTTAACGGAAACGGCTATGCGCCGGAATGGGAGAAAGAAGCTAAACGCCGCGGACTTCCGATCCTTCCGAGCATGGTGGATGCAATCCCTGCACTTACTACAGAGAAGGCAGTGAAACTCTTTGAATCTTTTGATGTATTCTCAAGAGCTGAGCTTGAATCACGTGCAGAGATTAAATATGAGATTTACTCTAAAGCAATCAATATTGAAGCAAAGACCATGATCGACATGGCAACCAAGCAGATCATTCCGGCAGTTATCAGATATACCACTGTTCTTGGCGAATCTATCAATACAGTGAAAACAGCGGGCGAAGGACTGATCGATGTAAGTGTACAGCTTGATCTGCTCAAGAAAGCATCAAAACTCTTAAAGGCTGCAAACAGTGCCATGAGTAAGCTGAGCAAACTGGTTGAGAAGACCCCGGAATATGCAGAGGGACGGGACAGAGCCGTATTCTGCAGAGAAAAGGTGGTTCCTGCAATGGAAGCTTTACGTGAGCCGGTGGATGAACTGGAAATGATCGTAGATAAGGAAATGTGGCCGATGCCTTCTTATGGAGATCTTGTATTTGAAGTATAATGTTGTAAAAATATAAAGAAGAATGCTATAATGAAAGGGTCGTGAATCTGTAAAAGATAAGCGGCCTTTTTCTATAACACAAACTGGACTATAATAGTTATATAAAGGAGAACTAAATGGAAGAACTGAAATTTCTGGAGGAGCAGCAGGTAGCCCCTGAACTGATAAAGAGAGTAGAAGAATTCCGTAGCCGGTATGAGGTGGTACCGGAGACAGCAGACAGGATTGTGAAACCATCCATTCCATTTTACGGAAAAGACATTCTGGAAATGGCCATTGCCGGACTGCTCAAAGGGGAGAATCTATTACTCACCGGTCCGAAGGCAACAGGAAAAAATATCCTTGCAGAGAACCTGGCATATATTTTCAACCGTCCCGCGTACAATGTTTCTTTTCATGTAAATACTAACAGCGGAGATCTGATCGGCACAGACACTTTCGTGGACAACGAAGTTAAGCTCCGCAAAGGAACTATCTATCAGTGTGCAGAATACGGTGGTTTCGGAATCCTCGACGAGATCAATATGGCAAAGAACGATGCAGTTTCCGTTCTTCATGCAACTTTGGATTATCGCCGTTCCATCGATGTCCCGGGCTATGACAAAATTGATCTTCATCCGGCTGCCCGTTTTATTGGAACCATGAATTACGGTTATGCAGGAACCAAAGAACTCAATGAAGCGCTGGTATCCAGATTTCTGGTCATAGACATGCCGGCTCAGACTGAAGAATCCCTGGAATTTATTTTCCGCCGGATGTTTCCAAATATAAAAGAAAACGCCAGAACACAGTTCATCGGAGTATTCCTGGATCTTCAGCTCAAAGCCACAAACAGTGAAATTTCCACCAAACCTCTGGATCTGCGAGGTCTCCTTGCAGCCATGAAGATTGTAGAAACCGGACTTTCTCCGAGAAAAGCGGTTACTATGGGGGTGGTAAACAAGACCTTCGATATTTTCGAGAAAGAAATCGTAGAGGATATTGTGAAAACCAGAATTCCGGCAGACTGGGCAAGGGATGATGTATATGAAAGATGAGAAAATCGTAGAAATCGACGATTACCGTCTGGAACTGGAAAACAGGATCCGCAATCTCCTCTGGACTATCAGCGGGGATTACACGTTAAATATGAAAGTAGACGTTTCCCTGTATCTGCGTTCAAAAGCAATTGCTCTGTATGACGGCATCAAGCAGGGCGCTCTGGCAAAATATTATGACAGGAATCTGCTGGGTTTATATCTGGTAAAAAAAGTCTTCTGCCAGGCAGGAGAGGGAGAACTGACTGCAGTAGCACAGCTATGTGTAGAAGAAGCAATCGGGGACAAAATCTGTCAGGAACGTCCGGGAGTCCGGGAGATGCAGAAGGAAGCATTCGAGGATATCCTGGATCAGGAGTTTGAACGGATGCCCGCATACGGAGATATTCTCGGTCGCCTGAAGATTGCCATCCTGCGTGACCGTTTGCAGAATGGAAACCATTATGTAGAAGAGCGTCTTCGGAAAATCCGCGACATGGTTTACAAAGCCAGAACAGCTACAGACACTATAGAACTGATCCGTATTATTGACAGTCTTTACAACACTATCATTGATCCGGATTTTGAGAAAGATCATGGAACACTGGAACAGGTTATGGCAGTCACCCTGGAAGAACTGACAGAATATGACTGGGAAGATTTCCTCACAGAAGAACTTTATGAGGAAGCTCTGGAGAGTTACATTGAACAAATGACAAATAAGATTACGGACATGGAAGACACTGCTGTCACTGAAGAAATGGAAAAACAGCGCCAGACCAAACACAAAATTACAATTCTCACAGAGGAAGAACTTGAGAAAGCATACACCTATGTAGAGTTGAATTTCGGAAAAACTTATCTCACTCCTGCAGAAGAGAAGCGAATGAATTATCTGATGTGCAGGGAACTTCACAGAGACTGCAGCCTTTATTTTACAGAAGGAATTCTTAAGAATCCGGTCAAACGAAACTATCAGTACGAATATGCAGTGCGATTAAAGAATAAGAATATCTGGCTCTACCATGACAAACACAGAATCGTAAAGCAGAACATCGCATCCCTCACAGATCTTTTGCGAAAGACGCTGGTGCTGAAAAGCGAGACGCAGGAAGTACTGTCAGACAGAGGAACGATCATTCCGTCCAGACTCTGGCGTGTGGGCAGAAGCAGTGAAGCAAATCTGTTTAAAAGAGAATTGAAATCTGATGCATCTGATTTCGTAGTAGATGTGCTGATCGATGCCAGCGGTTCCCAGATGTCCAGGCAGGGAGATGTGGCATTACAGGCTTATATCATCAGTGAAGCATTAAGTAATGTAAACCTGCCTCACCGTGTCATGAGCTTCTGCACATTCTGGGACTATACGATCCTTCACAGATTCCGTGAGTACGATGATCCACAGTCAGCTAATGAAAATATTTTTAATTATGTAACTTCTTCCAATAACAGGGATGGACTTGCTATCAAAACCGCAGGATACGGTCTGCTTCAGAGATCTGAGGAGAAAAAAATCCTCATTGTATTAAGTGATGGAAAACCATACGATGTCATCGTAAACAGACCTCACGCAAAGAACCCGGAACCTTATATGGGAAAATATGCTATCAATGATACTGCTACAGAAGTGCGGCACCTGCGAAACCTTGGAGTAAGTGTTCTGGGAGTGTTTGCAGGGGAAGAAAAGGACCTTTCCACAGAAAAAAAGATATTTGGCAAAGATTTCGCATATATCCGGGATATTTCGAATTTTTCCAGAATTGTTGGGAGATACCTGATTAAACAGTTGGATTCAGATGAATAGACTGATAAAACAGGGCAAAAATATGCTGTTTGAGCGTGCTGATATGTTAAGAGATTATCAAGTTAGCACGTCAATATGGTAAAGTGCATAAAAAACCAGTTTTTTCACCTTGCCTTTTTGTATAAATTTCGCTATAATGTTCTATGTTTATAAATCAATACAAAAGGGAGAGGAAATCATGAACGAAAACAAAGAGTTCAAACCGTATATTCCGGCTGACAAGATCACACCAGAATTTACGGTGACATCCATCATCATGGGTGTTATCCTTGCAGTCATCTTCGGTGCAGCCAATGCTTATCTTGGTCTGCGTGTAGGTATGACTGTATCTGCTTCCATTCCGGCAGCAGTTATTTCCATGGGCGTAATTCGCAAGATCATGAAAAAGAACTCCATTCTGGAGAGCAACATGGTCCAGACAATCGGTTCAGCCGGTGAATCACTGGCAGCCGGTGCAATTTTCACAATGCCAGCTCTGTTCCTTTGGGCAGAAGAAGGACTTTGTGAAATGCCGGGTATCGTGGAAATCACATTAATCGCACTTTGCGGTGGTGTTCTTGGTGTACTTTTTATGGTACCACTTCGTAACGCACTGATCGTAAAAGAGCATGCAACACTTCTTTATCCGGAAGGAACTGCCTGCGCAGATGTTCTTCTTGCAGGTGAAGAGGGTGGTGCAAACGCTGCGACAGTATTCTCAGGTATGGGAATCGCAGCGATCTTTAAATTTGTCGTTGACGGTTTAAAGGTAATCCCTGCAGACGTTGCAGTAGCATTTAAAGGATTCAAAGGTGAAATTGGTATGGAATGCTATCCTGCACTTCTCGGTGTTGGATATATCGTAGGACCAAGAATCGCATCCTTTATGTTTGTTGGTTCTCTTATTGGCTGGATGGTGCTGATTCCGGTAATCTGTCTGTTCGGAGCTGATACAGTTATGTATCCCGGAACAGAAACAATTTCTGCTCTTTATGCAGCAGGCGGAGCATCTAAAATCTGGAGTACTTATGTAAAATATATCGGAGCAGGAGCTATCGCAACAGGTGGTATTATTTCTCTGATCAAATCCCTGCCTCTGATCATTGCAACCTTCCGTGATTCCATGAAGAGCATGAAGGGTGGCAAGAATACAAGTACAGAAAGAACTGCACAGGATCTTCCAATGAACGTTATCCTGATCGGTATTGTGGCAATGGTTGCGATCATTTGGCTTGTTCCGGCTATCCCGGTTAACCCGATCGGTGCGCTGATCATCGTAATCTTCGGCTTCTTCTTTGCAACTGTATCTTCCCGTATGGTTGGTCTTGTAGGAAGCTCCAACAACCCTGTATCAGGTATGGCTATCGCTACTCTTCTGATCGCAACAATGGTTATCAAAGCATCCGGCAATACCGGTATCGACGGAATGAAAGCAGCAATTGCTATTGGTTCCGTAATTTGTATCGTAGCAGCGATCGCAGGTGATACTTCACAGGACTTAAAGACAGGTTATCTTCTTGGTGCAACTCCTAAGAAGCAGCAGATCGGTGAGCTTATCGGTGTTGTTGCTGCCGGTCTTGCTATCGGTGGAGTTCTTTATCTTCTGAACACTGCATGGGGATACGGAAGTGCAGAAGTACCTGCTCCTCAGGCTACTCTGATGAAGATGATCGTAGAAGGTATCATGGGCGGCAAGCTTCCATGGACACTGGTATTTATCGGTGTATTCCTTGCAATTGGTCTGGAAATCTTAAGAATTCCGGTTATGCCATTTGCTATCGGTCTTTACCTTCCAATCTACCTCAACGCTGCTATCATGATCGGTGGTGTTGTTCGTATGTTCGTTGACGGCAGAAAGAACGTTGATGCTAAGACTAAAGAGGCACAGGCAACAGACGGTACACTTTACTGTGCAGGTATGATCGCAGGTGAAGGTCTTGTAGGTATCCTTCTTGCAATCCTTGCAGTAGTAAACGTAAGCAGTGTATTTGATCTCTCCGGAAGCATTAACCTTGGTAATGCAGGCGGCGTGATCCTGATGTTACTTATGATCTTAAGCCTTCTGAAATTCAGTATCTGGAACAAGAAGAAAGCCTGATCAGGCGGAGATGATAATATTTAAATGAGTAAAAAGAAAAAAGAATTACAGATCAATTATCTGGATCTCATTCCTGAGCGCAGTACACAGCTTCGCTGGCATACGGATATCAGGGGGAGAATGGTGCTGGAAATAGAGAATAAGGGTGCATTTAACACGATCGCCCAGAAACTGTTTGGAAAACCCAGATATACGAAGATACATCTGGATGACAATGGCACATTTATCTGGCCACTCATAGATGGCAGGAAGACAGTGGAAGATATTGCTGCACTGGTAAAAGACGAATTTGGGGAGAAGGCAGAGCCTTTATATCCAAGAATCGTTAAATACTTCCAGATAATGGAGAGTTATCACTTTGTAAATTTTATCAATAAGCCTGAAAAATAAGGTAAGAATAAGAGCGGGAGCAGTCCTTCATGGATTGCTGCCGTTCTTGTAGTTTATGGACGAATAATTACGGCACAGTGATAAAGCGGTATCTCTGGCTGATATTCATGAAAGCATAAAACAAATATTATTTTTACAGAATACAAGGAGGCGAATGAATGAAGTTAGTAAATGGAAAAAGATCACAGCTTCTGGAATATCTGATGATCATAGCAGGAACCGGATTAATGGCACTGGCGATCAATTCCGTATTTGATGCATCAGGTATGGTAACCGGAGGCTTTTCCGGTATTGCGATCCTGGTAAAAGAGTGGACGGAGGGAGTCGTGCCGGGAGGCATCCCACTGTGGATCACGAACTTAAGTCTGAATATCCCGCTGTTTCTGATCGGAATGAAGCTCAGTGGATTCCAGTTTGTGAAAAGGGCACTGGTGGGAGAAATCTGCCTGTCATTCTGGCTGGC
>OHAI01002816.1_pt1 | contig 12362 bp, 27 predicted proteins | sample 1577091 | NCBI WGS metagenome assembly OHAI01 (sample SAMEA3541548, study PRJEB24748) | human gut metagenome | biome: human gut; feature: human-associated habitat; material: faeces | place: China | collected 2012
ACAGTTTATGAACAAATTATGAAGGCAATATGAATTTATGGTTAATTTGCACAATTCGTTTTTCTTTTTTCTTTGTTTTTATGACACTTTACACTGTTCTGTTGTTTTTGCTTTTTCACTTCATCCTGTTAATTCGTCAAATCATCCGTCATTTTCTTTTTATTTTCCGGAATTTCCTTGAAGATACGTTTCAATTTCCGCATTTCCGCCGCTTTGATTTTTCCTTTCTCCATTTTCTCACTTCCTCTCTTTTCCGCCCTTATACTACACCCCCCACGCGCACGCACGCCCGTTGAAACAGTAGTCCACTCCTCGGTCTCCGTACTGCCAAACCAAAAATAAAAATAGGGGGGGCTATTCCATTTTTCTTTTGTCTATCGGCTGTCCCTCCGCATCGAATCCACAGCAGCATCCCTTCCGTTGGACGAAGTGTCCTTCTTCCTCATCGTGGCAAAGCTTGCAGACATATTGCAGGTTGTCAAAGGACAGCGTGATGTTTGGGTCTGTGATATTGGTCGGCGTTAGCATTTGTTTGTGATGGACAATGTAGCCCACACGTTCTCCGCATATCTCACACATTCCGCCATCCACCATGATGCGACTGTCTATGTATGCTCGCCTGCACTTCTTCCACGCCGCCGAGTTGTAGAAGCCTTTTGCAAATTCCTTCATTGTCTTTCTCCTTTGCCGCAAATAAAAAATCCCGATAAGCATTGTAGCTATCAGGATTTCTTTTGATTTATTTTGATATTTCTATTGACATTTACTCTTTTTCGTGTTATTATATAAACAGAAAGGAGGTAGTGCAAAATGAAAAAAGACAAAGACTTTAAGCTAAAAATTGTCGAACTTGTAATCCAAGCAGTTATTGCCCTAGCCGCTCTGATTACAGCCATCAAATCTTAGCAAGTTCGGGGAGTAAATCTCCCCTTACTTCTTAGATAAAGTCAATGTCTCATGTTTATTATAACCAACCGAAAGGAGAATGACAATGAAAAATAAAATTTCTGTTTTCTCACTCCTGTTTTTCTTTATCTATGCAATACACGCAGGCTGGACACCTATCGCAAAGCTCCTTGTGATTTTAAATTCCGTCCTTGTGCTTTTGCAAACTACTTTGCAATTCAAGGAGGTTATGCGCAATGTTAGAAGCTGAGTATATCTCTGTTACCCAATTTGCCCAGAAGTTCGGTAAGGATGTCGGCAATGTCCGCAAGCTGATTAAGGACGGTCGCATCCCTGCAATCAAAATCGGAAATCAGTGGGCAATCCCTGCCGATGCTGAACCTCCTGCCGATAAACGTGTGAAGTCCGGCGAATACCGCAACTGGAGAAAGAAAAAGGATTCTTCCGAGAAGGACCGTTGATGCGGTCTTTTTCTTTTTATGCAAAAGGCACCCGTTTCCGAGTGCCAAAAATAGGAGGTAACATGAAATATCCTATATTTTCACAATGCCATCATACCACAAAAAGGCTATCATAAACTATCATGTTCTGTCATTTGGAAATGCAATAACGCCGCACCATGGATTTTGTAAATATTACTTTCTGCATAATTCATTTTTACAGCTATTCTCCACCACGAATCCCCCAGTAAATATCTACGCTCCAAAACCTCTTTTTCTGTTTCATCCTGCATCAGCTGCACCTGATTATAGATCTCCTTGTATTTCCGGATAGCAGTCTCTTTTTCTGCTTCCAGTTGCAGTATCAGGGCATCCAACCTCGCCACATAGCCAGATAGGTCGCTGTGCGCATTCCCCTGCGGCATCCCGTCATGGTTCACACTCGGAAACATCTGCTGACTGCGCAGCTCCTCAATCTGTTCTTTTAAACGCTGCGCCTTCCGCATGGAATATATGTATCCCTTAAGATATTCCTTTTTCCTCTCGTTTTCCTTTGCAATCACCAAGCCATCACCCCTCCAATCTATTCAGCCATCTTTCCTTTTTCCGCCGAATGATGCTGTATATCTCGGCGTTGTCCGCAGCGTCCAACAGCAGCCCCAGCACGTTGTAGACATCCGCCGCCTCCTCCACCAGATTCTTCCTTGCCTCGTCCGCCGTCACGGGCGTAGGGTTGATACCCGTCAACGCTCTACGCAACTTTAATGCCCCCTGTGATAGCTCCGCACATTCTTCCGCTAACTGCGCTAATAGCTCGTCCTGCGGAAGACGCTGTTTGATTTTCTCGTTAAGATTCATTCCAAATCACTCCAATTCATCAGCAATCCCAAACATATTTTCATCGTTCATTCCTCCAATCCAAATTCTGCATCGCACCATTCTTGCACACCTGACTCAAACCAATTCTGAAATTCATCAAAAAAGAAATCCTCTAAATTTTCTCTGGTGAAAGTTCCTTCTTTCCTTTTGGTTCGTTTCCAGTCAGCAATAACCTTTTCGATAATATCCATAATAAAAATATCTCGTGCTAAATAACTTTCAAAAATATTGTTATGGTCTACCTTCTCATTTTTCATTTCTATTCCTCCTTCTCTCCAGTGCCGCATCCGCTTCCTCTTTTGTGAAATACAGGTTCTCGTAATCATACAATGCCCATTCATCGGCATACTTGACAGCCTTCACCGATACATCCTGCACCTTCCATTCGCTGATATAGAAATAGCGATTTGGTACGGTTTCCTCGATGATTTCATACACCGTATCCCCCACCTTGCAGGGCAGCACCAACAGCCGCCCCTCAGCATCCGCTTTTACCATCCGCAGAATGTTTTTATAAAACACCTTCTGTTCCGGACAGAAGTCCATGCTTGCCAGCTTCTTCGCCATTTCCAGCATCCGTTCTTTTGAAATCTCGATATTCATTTATACCTCTCCTATCTTCATCTGCTCCGCCACAGGCGTTTCCCATTCCACACCGATATAGTCCAGCACATGCCCCCAGCCGATATCGTACATCCAGAATTTCCATTCCTTCTCGTTCCGCTCCCGCAGGAGGTCGAATCTATGCGGACGCTTTTCCATGTGTATCCCGAACCCGCACATGCTGCAGCCTGTCCGCTGTGCCTTTGTGGTATAAAGCGTCCCATCCTCTTTTCGCTCAATCGTGCCGTAAATCGCAGGCACAGGCACATCCAGCTCCAACGCCAGCTGTAAAATATCCTGTCTATTGAAAATCGCAAACGGCGCAGAACGAATCGTGCTCTTGCCAAAATAATTGCATCCGTTGATTTTCAGGCTCTTTGCCCTTCTTCCGCCTTCGGATGCCATCAGCCCCAGATAGGGCACACTGTTGTGTTGCTTCGCCCAATCGTCACAGGGCTTTTCCTTGAGATAATAACAGCACTTTGCCGATACCTTGAAATCCGGCACGCCGTAGCTCACGCCCTCTGTCTCGTTCTCATATCCGCCGAATTTCTCCAGCCATTTCTGCGACAGCTTCATGCGTGAATTTTTCTGATACCCGCCGTATGCGCCCGTCTCTCCGGTGATAATCGCATGACGCACGGTTTTGTTTTTCTCTGATGGATTCTGCAGCAGTTCAATCTTCGATGCAATCTCCTTCGATAACACAGGAAAGCCGAACTCCTGAATGATTTTCGCCTTATTCCAGACCGTGCCGTCCGCCCGCTTCAACGGCTGAACCCGCTCAATTCCGAGCTGCTTATGTACTTCCTGTATGCTCCTGTCCTCCAGATGGGACACGCTGATGCCAGGTGCATAAATCCCGATACTCCGCAGGAACAGGAACAATGTAATGCTGTCCAGTCCTCCCACCGATACATGACAGTTCAGTCCTCTGGAACAGCACTCGTTATAAAATTCCCACGCCCGAATATAGGCATAATTCTTTTTGAACTCATAATCCATTTTCATCTTGACGTTGAAGTCCGCCATCTTCCGCTCCGCACCGATGGCTTCCATCCGCTCTAATACATTTTGCATCCTTTTCTTCCTCCTTCAGCCCAATCAGCCAGTCAACCGAACACCCTGTTTTCCTCGCAATCCGAAATAGCATGTCCGCCCCCGGCACCATGTCCTTCCTTTCGTAGTTGTATAGCGTGATGTAAGCGATCCCGGTAAAAGCGGCAAAATCCTTTTTTGTCATGCCGCTTTCCTTCCGCAGTAGTCGGATTCTCTCCCGGAATATCTCCCCGTCAAATTCTCCGCTCTGCCTGCTCCGGCGAATCTCCTTCTTTTCCTGTGGCGCGTCCTTCTCTTGTGGCGCATCCTCCTTCCGGGGCGCGTCCTCCTTCCGGGGCGCGTCCTCCTTTCGGGGCGCGTCCTCCTCTACCTCAACCACGATATATCCGGGGCATCTCACTGTCCCCTTTTTCCATCTGGAAATCGAGCACAGTATATTTTCTCTCTTTGCCCCTCTCAGCCTTGCCAGCTCCGCAGCACTGTCCGCCACCGCAAGCGGAAGGGAAAGCCTATCCTTCGTCACTGCCATGTAAAGCCGTTCTTTTCCTGTTGCCTTATCCTTCATGCTGATACACCTCTTTCAGCCTATCGCAATATCTATCCATTTTCTTCAAATCCCCGTCATACAGAGCCGTCTGGATGCCTGCGAAAATAGCCTTCTGCTGCTTCACCCGTTCCGCCGTTTCGGCATCATGGCGCAGATTATTCTTCCCTTCTGTGATATAATAGGCAAGATAGGGCCGAAACTGCGTGCGGAGGGCTGTTACAATTTTCTGATATTCTGCGCCGTATTTTCCCAGTCGCAGCTCCGCCGGAATCGTCATTGCCTTTCCCTTGCGCTGTACCAACAGGCGGTATTGTTCAAATTCATCCTTTGTCATCGGGTGCATGGAATCCCTCCTTTCGTCTTGCTTTTTTTCAAGGGATATGGTATTTTTGCATCAGAGCCTATCCATGGCTTTTATTGTCGTATTTTTTATCAATACTCTTTTTCAAATAACTATTCCTTATAGAAAATGTGCGACCTGTACAACCTTGTACGAATTTATTTTTTTAAAAGTCGTACATCTAAAAGCCTTGATTTTACTGGGTTTCCTGCGTGTCATTCTGATTTGTGCCACTTGTGCGACCATATTTTACCTTCTATATAAAAAAGTGTGTTTCTGTTTTTATTCTTTCAATCACTCTTTTTATAGAAGAAGGTGTATTTAAAAAAGGTTGCACAAGTTGCACATTCGTACATTTTCATCAAAACGGGCACGCATTTCCATCCTTATCCTCCAGACCAACCTGCTCGAAGCCATCCTGCTCATCCTGTGGCTTAATTATCCAAATACAATGAATCGGCTCTCCATTTACTCTTTTTGTCTTAGCGTAGCCTTTCTGCGCCGCCTCAATCTTCCCTGTCCGTTTCATCCACGAAAGCAATGCCTTTGCGTTAAATCCGCCATCCCGACAAATCTGTTCAAAGCGGCTGCGAATCACATAAAAATAATATTTATCATTCGCCCCCCAGACCTCGCTGCGGTCGTCCTCCGTCTCGCCGAAGTGGCTTTTATTGGCAACCAGTGTTTCATAAACATATTCATACGCACGCTCATGCACAGAAACCTCCTGCTTTGTTTTCAGAAAGTGCTGTACATCCGCAGGGCGCAGAAATTTATCATCCCCGAAGATTGCCTGCGACAACACATAGTCCCCCACCAGAATCATGCTCATTGCCATGGACTGCTTGCCTGTGGTGTCCTTCTTATCAAATTCCTGCATATAGATACGGTAAAGCTGTCGGACTGTCGCAAAGTCCGGGTCATATCCCGCAAGCCAATCCAGACATTTCTTCCCGGCAAAGCCGTAGTTTTCCAGAAGGGTATCCGCCACATGTTTCGGGTTTTTGAACAACGCCTCCTCGCACTCGATCTCGATGATACGATTGACCGCGCCGCCGCCCGAAGCCGCAGATGCCAGAGGCATTTCCCCGTTTGTGATAATGCAGTTCGACCATGTGGGTGTCAGGTCAACGCCGCCCTGCTTATTCCCTCTGGTGCGCCCTACGCCCTCGGAAAGCATATAGATGTCCTTATCAAAGCCGGACTGACTGCCTGCAATCTGCAATTCATCCAGAATCAGCGGCAGATTCCCCACAAACGCCGCCGCACGCTCCTTGCCGACCACAGTGCTGTTGAAGGTCTGGATATACCGCCCTACTCTGGGGTCCGCCCAGACAGATGCCGCAAGCATTTCGCCGACAGTCTTGCCTGCCTCCGTACCGCCCCAGAGGTGCAGGAAGAAGGGCAGACAATTCAGCGGCTTAACCAGCACGCTCGCAAACGCCGCCGCCATCAAAATCCGCCCGTACAGGCTCTCCTGCCGCACTTCTTTCGCAAGCGCAAGCCATGTTTCATAGCTGCCGCCGCTTTTCACGCTTTCAAACAGCCCCTTACAGGCGGCATCCCCGTCAAAAATAAGATTCTCCACATAGGGCGAAAAGCCGTGTCCCTCCACCCATCCGAGCCGCCCGACGCTATTCTTCTCCTCGATGCGCTCATAATTGAGATTCTCCGCATCATGCAGGAACCGCACGAGACACTTTGCGTTCTCGCTGTTGACCGCCACGCCCACATCCGCCAAGGCGATGATGGAGGAAGCCGCCGCCAGTGTCCGCTTATCGGCAATGGTCTTGCGCCAGATGCCGCCCTTGCGATAGGATAATTGCAGCTTTTCCGTATTCGTATCAATATTGATCAGCCGCATGGTCGGCAGTATCGGATGGATGCAGGCAAGCATGTCCCCAAGGGGCGTGGAAATGCTGATACCACTGTCATCCGCAACCCAGTTTCCGCAATCCAGTTCTAACGGCTGTCCGTCAAAATTCGTTGCGTTCTGAATGAAATTCCCCGTAGCATCCTTTTTCTTCGCCTGACAGAATTTTCTGAACAGTGTCTTAAAGCCCTTCACCCCTGCCTTTTTCGCCACATCCGCCATTTGCTCCGTCATCTGCGACAGCAGGAATTGGTTGTCTATGTATTTATAAAGCACCTCATACGGCTCTGTACCTTCCAGAAAGTCCTGTTTCTGATATTCCCGAAACTCAGCCATGACGCTCACCGTCCATTGCCTTCCCTGCCGCTTGACAATCATCTGCCCTGCATCTGCCTTCCGGCAGAACAGAAAATGGCAGCCATGGCGTTCCTCGATGGATTTTAGAATCTTATACAGCTTTTCCCCTGTCAATGCCTTCGGGGAGTGCCACAGGCGTGGATTGCTCCAATGCTTGACATCCTCCAGTGCGGCAATCCCGTCCTCCTCACAAAGGATAATCAGCTGAATCCCAAGCCGTTTCGCAAGGTCTAATTCCTCTACAAACCGCCGATGCTGCTGTGTCACATTGCCGCAGATCTCCAGAAGCCCTGCCTTCGTATCAATGCAGACGCTTTGATCGGTGGGAAGGGAATAATCCCCTACCACCAGCTTTGTGCGTACCACCTCTACGTCATGCGCCGCAAACCACTTTTCTTTTTCCTCATGTTTTCCCTTCTTTTGCCTTGTATCGCACAAAAGTATCATCCCATCACCGCCTTAAAACGGAACATCGTCATCTTCCACATCCTTTGTGGGATAGAATCCGTTCTCGCCTGCACTGCCGCTTTCCTGCAAAAGCTTTTTGGGCGGTACAATGAAATCTCCCTTGCGGATTTTTTCCACACTGCGGATGTTGGCAACATACAGTCTTGTGCCGTCACTGCCGTTATTTTTGCGGTATTCCTCCTCCGCCAGTACCAGCCCGATCAGCTTGCCTTCCAGACGCTTTTCCTCGTTTTCAAATACAAAGCCGGGGTTGCTCTCCTTCACCGCCGTCAGAAAGCCCTTAAACATGGACTGTGCCTTCTCCTTGTAGGAACGGTAAAACGTACCACCCCAGAAGGCTTTCGCCTTGTAGAGCGCATCCCAGTGTCCCTTGTGCTCTCCTTCCGCGATGTCATACTCCAACTTCAGATATTCCTTCTCAGGTACGTCCACCGCTACCGTAATCTTGCAGACGTATCCGCCCGGGATTAGTCTCGGCAGCTCCACAGGGTCGGGTACGCTGTTCCAGTTGATATTTTTCATTTCTTGTCCTCCTCTTATAATTCCCAATATTCTCGAATCGTGGTATCCACCATCTTCAAGTCGTTATCAATTTCCGTTTCAAACATATCCATCGGGCTTTTCGCCGTTGTGAAACCGTCCGACTGCGTGATAAAGCTGTATTTCCCGTCATTTGCCCTGCACAGCAGAACAATGGAAAATAACCCTTCCACCGTCAGCTTTTCATCCAGCATCTTGCCGATGGTTTTTGCTTTCAGCCTGCCACCTTCCGCCTGCTCAATATGATGCAGGAAATAAACAATGCAGTCCGGCGGTGTCTGTGCAATTACAAAATTGATGAGATTGCGGAAGTTCATCGCAATATCTGTGAACTTACCGTAACCAACCTCCTTCGCTCTGTCGAAAAATTCAAACGCAAGGAGATACTGACTGTCATCAATCGCAAATGCCTTCAGATATTCCGCAGGAAATTTTCCATCCTTATCCTTGTGCGGCAGGTTATCCATGATTTTTCTGTAAGTAGCGTTGTTCGCAACCTTCAGCTTTTTCCGAAAAGGCAGCGGTTTCCCTGCTACATTAAAAATACCGATTTCATCTTCGTTAAAATTCCGCAGGCTTGTACTCTTTCCGCTGCCGCTTTCGCCCAAAATCAGCACAGGAATCCCCATATTCATCACTCTCCTTCAATCTTTCCGCTTCTGGCATCCTCAACCATCTGCTCTTGGATGGCATCCATTTCCGCTAAAATCTGCTTTTTACGGTTGAATAATCCTGCAATCTGCCGCTCTGTTTCCCGCAGATCCATGCTCAGTTCAAAATTTTTCTGCAAATAATCCTGTCTGTTCACCAGACTTCCTCCCTTCTGATACAGTCATCGCACCCAATCGGTTCTCCATGCCTGTCAAAATAGAAATACTCGCATTTCCTGCTCCCGCAAATGATACATTCTGGCTCGATTTCCTCGTATTCCGGCTCTGTTCTTGGGTCTTCGGTGTAGTCCATCAGGAATCATCCCTTTCCGGCACGCCACCCAGCATGGCTAAAAGCTCTTCCGGTTTGATGTATGTATCCGTTTTCAGATAGGCAATAACAGCCTTCACCCTGCCGTTCAGCTCCCACAGTTCCTGCATATCGTTTTCCGGTGTTAAATTTGTATCTCTCATTGATTTTTTCCTCGCTTTCTGGTATCTTGGTTGTGTGTATTATTTCTTTTGTCCCCTGCGGTGTTGGCGCACCAAAGGGGATATTTTATTTTTTCGGCAGCTCTCTGCCATAAAACAAATTCCCAATCATCAGCGAAACAACCACGCTGAAAATCAGATAAAACAGCACCCTGCCGTCTGGATTTTCCAGAACATACACAGTGCCGCACTGCGCCAACAGCGTCCCGAAGAATACCACCGCCCAACGAATCAAGCCACGCCGCAGGTAGAAAAACCGCCGTTTCCATTTACTTTTCATAACTTAACCACCTCGCTCCCTTCCTCGAAAAATTGTCCGTATCTGAATGATTCTGTGTATTTTCCAAAATCCACCGTAAACACAAACGGATACATCCCCGTGACAATTCCTGTTTTCTTGTTTTTTTGCACCGGGCCTGTGCTGCCCTCCCGGAAAAACACGATTTTTTTAATCTTTTTCCCGATATACAGCCTTCCTTCCAACACCTGCTTCATTTCCTCCAGAGTTGCGCCGCTGCGCTTCATTCCGCCCTTCATTCCGCCACCCCTGTCTCCAGAGGCACGATATTGTTCGGATCGGATACGTCATATCCTTCATATTTCCGCAGGAATTCCTCCACCGCTTCTCTGCGGCATTTCAGCTGCCCCAGCTTCAGAAACGGCAGCAGCCCCGCATCCTTCAACCCATACACTCTGGTGGGGTTGCATTTCAAAATCTGCGCAACCTCTTTTACTGTGTAAAGCATCGGCTCCATAAAAACACCTCTTTTCTTATCTTTCAGAATCTTCCATTTTTCACCCATTTATGCTATAATTCTCTCGAAAAGGGGGCGATTTTATTATTGAATGGCTAGTTCATCTGAATAGTACAAACGAGTATTTTTCCCTTCTGGTTTCTTTTTCTGGAATACTTGGATTTATGCTATCTGTTTGGTTACTTATAAAATCTCACTCTATCAATAAAACCTTGAAAATAATATCTCAACAAGAGATCTACAACACCAATAGCAACCTCTATGCTAATCGTTTTTCAGGTTTTAAAGAAAGTATCCTGATAGACGGTGACAACTCCAGCAGTTTATTCCATAGAATCTTAGAGGACATTTATCGCGTTGAGAAAGAATTTCACTCACTATTCTCTTTGCGAGAAAAATTGACTTTTTTATTACTAAAGCATGAGCTAAAAAAGAAAACCAAGAATACTGATAAAATATGTACATATCTTGATTATTTTATTGGCCACTTGCGCATAAAGGAGGACCATCATGGCAAATGTTGAAAACCTTATTCACTCTTTAATCCAAAGAACTAAAGATAAGAAGATTCTTTGGGAATATCTTGCAGGGTTCCCAAAATTAAAAGACCTTTCAATCCATGTTGCTACAGCAAATTCAGATTACTTTCTCGATCCGAATGATTTTGATATGGATTTTTCATTTTATGCAGAATACAAAGATGGTTACTTTGTTCTACTTAATGTCGAACCGAAAATTCTGCTATTTGCTTTTCCTACGCTGGATGCCCGTGTAAAGGCTCCGCTAAACGCGCAATATCAATTCCAGACAGAATTGGTTAGATTGTCCAATTTAGCATCCAGACAACATCCAAATGTAGAAGACTTTATCGATGAATTTCTTGCAGACAAAGACTAATTTTCATCCAAAAAGTCATCTATAAATTTCTCTACATCATTCCGAAAATCGATTTTAATCCCAAACCGTTCTTCAATTATTTTTGTAAGAACGGTTATTTTTTGTTCTATTTCGTTTATGCGTTCACTTGTCTGCTCCACTTCCCTCACCTCCCTCTTAGCTTGCGTCCTTATCTTTTTACTGGTCTTTCTTCGTTATTTTCAATAACGCTTTAAGCGTTATTTTCAGGCAAAAAAATAAGCTGATTATATTTCACATCGTATGTATCCTCAATCTTTTTCAGAATCGGAATATCCGGATAAGTCTTTCCTTTTTCGTAGTTTGCCAAGGTTTCTACCGTAATTCCAATCAATTTCGCCGCATCTTTCTGTGTCAAGCCCTTGCTTACTCGGGCTGCTTTCAATGTAATTTTCAAAATTCTCACCCCTTTCATACTACGATAATAATACGCTTTATGCGTTTTGTCAATGCTAAAAGCGTAATTTTTTTATTTTTATCTTGATTTTTTTTTGTTTTTAGCGTATATTGTCATTAGAAAGGGAGTGAGCCTATGAGCGACCTCGGAAACAAAGCCATTATGGCTGAAAATATAAAATACTATATGGATTTAAATAATAAGTCAAGAAATGATATGTGTGAGGCTCTTGGATTCAAATACTCCACTTTTACTGATTGGGTAAATGGGAAAAAATACCCTCGCATTGATAAAATCGAAATGATAGCAAATTATTTTGGCATCGAAAAATCAGATTTAGTCGAAAAGCGAGATAAGTCCCTCCCCGAAGGCGCCATCCCCTACGTTCCCGAACCAATGGTAAACGTCCCTCTGGTCGGCTCTGTGAACTGTGGCACGCCGCTATTCGCCGAGGACAACATTGAAGGCTACATCCCCACCCCCGAATCTGACCTCCAGACGGGCGAAACCTACTTCTGGCTCAGAGCCAAGGGGGACAGCATGATAAACGCAGGCATCCATCATGGCGATTTGCTCCTTATCCGCCAACAGGCTGATGTGGATAATGGAGATATTGCCGTTGTCGCCGTCAATGGTGACGAGGCTACCCTGAAAAGAGTGAAAAAACAGGAAAATGCGCTGATTCTCCAACCCGAAAACCCCGCCTGTGAACCGAAAATCTTTGTTGGCAAGGATATGGAAAATATACATATCCGAGGTAGGCTGATGCAGCTTAGGAAGGAATTTTAGATTTTTAAAAAAACTCCCCCTGTGATACTGCCATATCACAAGGGGAAAAGAAAGTCGTTGCCTAACAACCCTCCAAACAGAAAATATCACAATTCGTGAATATTGTCAAATTAAGGAGGATTATGCTATGAAAAAAACATTTACTACTTGGTGGGCATTGCTTATTGCATTCTCTTTGCTCTCACTTTTCCTGCCTGGCTTTGCTGTAGTGGCTATCATTCTGCTGCTTGTAAAACGGAGGGTCTTTCTTGAAGCACTTGAGAAAGCAGATGTAATCACAGATGCAGATGCTTATGCTACACAAAAACATTCGGATGCAGATGCTTATGAATCTGAACGGCATGCATCCGCC
>OHAI01002830.1_pt1 | contig 12330 bp, 10 predicted proteins | sample 1577091 | NCBI WGS metagenome assembly OHAI01 (sample SAMEA3541548, study PRJEB24748) | human gut metagenome | biome: human gut; feature: human-associated habitat; material: faeces | place: China | collected 2012
TTTAACTTGTCATAATCGGCAGCAGAAGCTTTTTTTTCAGTATGTCCGCAAAAAAGCAAAATCCCCACCATGCTGAACAATGCACAAAAAAGCCATATACCAATATGTATTCTTCTGTTTTTCTGATTGTATTTCATTGAAATCCTCTTTTACTCTGCTCCCATTGTGCCGGCAAGATGATTGATAAACTGCTGTGCCGTACGTCCCGAAATACCGCCATGACTCAATTCCCATTTATTTGCCTCTGCGCGAAGCTCCTCATCGGTTAATGTGATCTCAGGATATTTCTTGGCTAATGTCGTAACAATATTGAAATATTCTTTCTGTGATGGTTTGTAATAACCGATCGATACACCAAAACGAGCTACCAAAGAAAGTTTTTCCTGCATTGTATCCGAGCGGTGCAATTCATCCTGTGACATATCAGAGCGGTCACTCCATGTTTCACGGATCAGATGGCGACGGTTTGAAGTCGCATAGATCAAAACATTATCCGGCTTTGTCTCTAATCCACCTTCGATCACTGCCTTTAAGTATTTGTATTCAATCTCAAATTCTTCAAATGACAGATCATCCATATAGATGATAAAACGGTAATTTCTATTTTTGATCTCAGAGATTACTTTTGATAAATCTTTAAACTGATGCTTGTACACTTCGATCATTCGAAGTCCGCGGCTGTAATACTGATTCAGAATCGCTTTGATGCTGGTTGATTTTCCGGTACCTGCATCACCAAACAGTAACACATTGTTTGCTTTTCTACCGGCTACAAAAGCTTCTGTATTCTCCATTAACTTCTTCTTTTGCTCTTCATAACCTACCAGATCATCCAATGTCATATCACCTGTCGTTGTGATCGGACTTAAGATACCGTATTCTTCATCCTCTGTAATACGAAATGCCTTGTTAAGCCCAAACTTACCAACACCATATTTCTGATAAAATCCGGTAATGATATCATACAATGCACTTTCATCGGCTGCCTGTGCGATCGCATCACTTAACTCCTGCACTTTTTCACTGACACTGCGGTTAAAGATCTGCTCACTTTTTACAACTGCTTTGTAATTCGTAACTACAGAAAAGCAATTAATCTCCAGCTCTTTTTCCATTGCCGAAAAATCATAGTCAAAAAGCTGCTTAAAGATCTTAAAGTCACTTTTGGCGAATTCATTGACTGTACCCTGATTAGCACCTACTTTTTCAGAAACCATTGTAAATGGATTTTCACTCATTGCCAAGATAAATGCCAGATAGTTATGCCATAAATTCTTATCGAATCCGTAGCGTGTGGAAATGTCGAGCAAACGATGGATCTCCACATAAATATCTGTGATCAGATTTTCCTTTACATAATTTCCTGCGGCAAATCGCTGACAGATATCTGCCAGACGGAATAAAATGCTGTCCTCACCCATGTTTCTGTATATTACAAGTTTTGATGTCAAACGATACATCAGGAATCGCCTCCTAAATTAAATTGATTTACATTTTGTCCGGTGCTTCAAGTCCAAGAAGATTGATTCCCTGCTCAAGTACATTACCGACAAATCGGCTTAATGCGATATAAGAAGCACGTACCTTCTCATCTTCATTCGTCACAATTTTATTTTCATGATAGAATTTATTAAATGCATCGGATAATTCATAAATAAACTGACAGATCTTATGTGGTGCCTGCTCGTTAAAAGCAGCTTCTATGGTTTCTGCCCATTTTGATACCGCCAGCATCACGTCTGTCTGGCTTTTACTCTGCGAAGGAAGGATTGCTTCTTCTCCCTTCACTTCTATGCCCTGTGCTTTGACTTTGTTCATCAATGATTTAATACGAACGATCGTATATAAGATATATGGGCCTGTATTTCCTTCAAAAGATGTAAAACGGTCTACGTCAAAGACATAGTCCTTTGATGCCTGGTTGCTCAGATCACCGTATTTGATCGCTGCAAGCCCGATCTTTTGTGCTGCTGCATGACGTACATCTTCTTCCATATCTCGATCTGCCATCTTGTCTTCTACCTGCTTTTCTACATCACTAAGTAACGTTTCCAAACGAAGCACACCGCCATCACGCGTCTTAAACGGCTTACCGTCTTTTCCGTTCATGGTACCAAATCCAACAAAGATCAGATCGACATCATCACCGATAATCTTTGTCTTACGTGCGCAGCGGAAGACCTGTTCAAAATACAAGCCTTGACGTTTATCCACAACATAGATGATCTTCTTTGGATCAAATAATTTTCTTCTTTCTACAATTGTAGCAAGATCGGTTGTATTATATAATGTCGCACCATTTGATTTTAAGATCATACATGGTGGAATTTCCTTTGTGTCTGTCTCTTCTTTTACATCGACAACCAATGCACCATCATCTAAATGGGCATAACCGCCATCTTTCATACCCTGCACCATATCAGGAATATATGGCTGTGCATCGGATTCTTTCTTCCAAAGATCAAAGTCTACATTTAATTTCGTATAGATTTTCTTTAAATCTGCCACAGAAACATTGATAATATGCTGCCATAAAGCAAGATAACCTTTTCTTCCTGCCTGAAGCTCTGCTGTTGCTGTCTGTGCTTCCTCCTTGTAATCCTCATGCTCTTTAGAATAACCACTGGCATATGGATAGATTTCTTCCAGATCCGCCATTGTAAACGGAGGCTCTGTAGGATACTCTCCTGTGTAATCCGGATCAAAATATACTAATTCCGGTTTTCTATGCTTTAACTCGGTAATGATCAATCCGATCTGTAATCCCCAGTCACCAAGGTGTACATCACCAACTACATGATAACCAAGATATCTGGCTGTTCTTTTGATACTTTCTCCAATGATAGCCGAACGCAGATGTCCTACATGCAATGGTTTTGCTACATTTGCTCCGCCATAATCGATCACAATCGTATCTTTAGATGCTGTCTTTGTACATCCGTATGTTTCATCTGCTTTCATCTGATTGATATAATCGGCAAGGAACTGTTCGCTGACGACTATATTGATAAATCCCGGCATCTGTGCTGTGATCTGTGCAAAAGTATCACTGTTTTCTAAAATCGCAACGACTTCATTTGCCATCTGGATCGGTGCTTTGTGATATTCTTTTGCTGCTGCCAATGCACCGTTACATTGATACTGGCAAAGATCCGGACGGTTTGATACGGTTACTTTGGCATACTTTTTGTCATAACCTGCTTTTTCAAAAGCTGTACTGAGCTCTTCCTGTAAAATTTCTATTATTTTCTTCATGTCATTCCTCATTTCCATCTGATACTTACTCTTCAATTTTCCTAAACTATTTTAGATGATTTCTTTTGATAACTCAACACCTAATGGCAAATCGCGTCTAATTTTTCAAAATATTCCGGAAACGTTTTCTTACAGCACATTGGATCTTCAATCTCTAAATGTTCCATTCGAAGCCCCGTAACCGCAAATGCCATAGCAACGCGATGATCATCATAGGTATGGATGACACTGTCTTTTGGCACGCCCGGATAAATTGTAACACTGTTTTTTTCTTCCTTACAATCAATTCCGATCCTCTTTAATTCGGTACAGATAACAGTTACTCTGTCTGATTCCTGTCCTCTGATATGTCCGATTCCGTCTATCCGTACCGGACTATCCGCATACGGTGCGATCGCTGCCATTGTAAGTGCCTGATCGGAAAAGTCACTAAAATCAGCTGTGATTCCTTTTAATCTTCCACCTTCCGGACCTTGCAGGATAAAATCAGATCCCTGATCTGTGTTACGTAACTCCCATCGTCCGGTACATCCCATCTGCTCTAGAATTTTTAGAAAACGCATATCACCTTGCAGTGAATCTTTTCGCATATGATATACCATTGCTTCTCCACCGGTGATTGCCGCCATCGCATAAAAATAGCACGCTGCCGATACATCCGGCTCTACCTGATAAACCTGTGCCTTATATGAATGTTTCTGTACCTGATAGACAGATTCCGAAAGCATTCTGACTCCCGGATGTCCGAACTGCATCATCATCTGCTGTGTCATTTCCACATAAGAGCGTGCATTTCTGTGTCCCGTCAGTTCGATTTCCAATTTTCCAAGGCAAACCGGTGCTACCATCAAAAGTGCACTTAAAAACTGACTGCTCTGATCAATATTTAAAAAAATTTTAGAACATTTCTCTGTATTAATTCCCATACCGGTCACTTTCATCGGAAAATGATACGGCTCTTCTAAATATGCAAAAGAAGCTCCTAATCCTTCTAATGCAAGTAAAAGATCTTTCATCGGTCTTTTTTTCATCTGTTCCGATGATTCAATCTGATATGTGCCGTCACTCATTGCAAGAAATGCAGTCAGAAAACGGGCTGCTGTTCCGGCACTGCCAACCTGGATCGTTGCTTCTTTCTTTGGAATTCTTCCATTCATGCCTTGTATCCGAACTGTCTTTTTCTCTTCTGATATATTGATCTCAAATCCAAGCTCCTGTAATGCTTTCAAAAAAAACCGTGAATCATCACTAAAAAGGATCCCTTGAATTTCGGAAAGACCATCTGCCATGGCTCCGATCAAAAGTGCGCGGTTTGTAATACTTTTCGAACCGGGTACTTCTACCGCAATATGTAATGGCTTATTCACTTTTTGAACCAGATAATTCATCGCAGTCTCCTTTTTGGTAATAAAATTTCACATCGTCCTTCCCTGTTGTTTTGACTTCCTGCATCGCCTTCCTTGCGCACGCATACAGATCATCCACGGACGATTTGCAACACTTCGACGTTGCAACACCAATGCTTGCTGTCACGATACAAGTATTCAACCCATCAGTAATCTCTCTTTCTAACGTTGTACATAATTCATACAGACGGATATTCAGATTGGTATTTTCCTGACAATGTTTTAAAAAGATAACAAATTCATCTTCTTTCGAACGATAGATAATATCATCCTCCGAGAAAGACTGTTGCAAAATGTAGCTTGTATCCAACAGAAACTCGTCCCCTTTTTCTCTGTCAAACATTGTATTGACCTGTTCAAAGCCATCCAGATCCAGGACGATCATTCCTACATTTTCCTGTTCTTTCTCCAAATACTCTTCTATCATCATTTTGGCAGTATCTGCCGTATATAACCCCGTTAATTCCTCTTTTTCCTGCTTCATTATTTTTCCCATTCTTTCCTCATTTTACGAATTCCATCTAAAAATACCGGCTTTTGTGCAAACAGAAAGCTTCTCATACTGTAATTATAGTTGATCACATCCAATGCATCATCTTCTGTTATAAAGACGCAATCATTGATGTCAATGTAAACTTTCCGGCGTGACATATCGTCTATTTCAAAAATGTTTTCGCACAGGTGTATCACACAAGCTCCTTCTTTTGGCTGCTCTAACCATTGCACCTGAAAACCAAGATATTGCGCGATTCCTTTGACTCTTTCTGCCATCAATTCATAACCGTTCTCTTCAAGATAAAATTCCTGATTCGATGCAAAAAGTTCTTTGTATCTGGAATAATTAAAATCAATATCAAAAATGCGGTTTTCTCCTGCTTTTCCCATAATGCCATGAATCGCATCATCATACGCTAACATAACCGTCCGGCACCGGCTGAACTCCTGATTATGCTGTCCTTCATACACAATCTGAAACATAGATTCCAAAAGCTGTGTCGTCATTTGTTCGAGTTTATCTTCCGGTGTATATTTCATAAAAAAGACAATCCAGTTTCGCCATGCGTAATATGTCGGAAATGTATTGACTGCTTCTTTCTTTGCCCCCATTGCATGCAAAGCTTTTGCTGATCCGACAGACGCCACTTTGTGTCCTGCCAAATTACAGCGATAGCACCACTCGGTATCATCCCAATATAAGAAATTTTCCTCCGGCATAAATCCGATCTCATCAATCAGACTGCGGCGTACCATCAAAGCACAGGCAGCAACGCTGTCTGTGTATAAGAATTCCGGCATACTGTTATCTTCAAATGCATTATAATAATTGACTGAAGTACAAAAACGTTCAAAATCAATCTTTTGTCCGAATTGCTGGACATATCCCGGATTCTCAAGATGGTAGATCTTTGCTGCTGCCATTCCACATTCCTGATGTTCTTCTAAAAATGCATATAATGTACCGATCGCATTCTCATCAAGCAATGCATCATTATCGACACACATCAGATACGGATAGCCTTCTGCATAGGCTTTTCGAAGTCCTGCATTAAACCCACCGGAACCGCCTAAATTCTCAGAGTTTACGATAAGCTCTACAACAGAACCATACTTTTCCCGAATCTTTTCTACGGAATGATCTGTCGATGCATTATCCACAACAAAAAGCTTATAATCCGTAAATTTAGATTCTAAAATACTTTGAATACAGTCAAGCACCATATCTTCTTTGTTATAATTACATATTACAATTCCTATCTTCTTCATCGCCATATCCTTTTCTACCCGTAAATTCTTTGGTTCTTTTTTGATACCGGTTTTGATCCGACTGTTAAGTCTGCATGATCCTATCTGTTGTATCGGCCGTTATCCGATTTTTAATAAGAACTCCTTCTGCTGCATCAGCCTGTATAAAACTTTGTATCAACTCCTACAACACTTTTGATAAGAATTCTTTTAATCTCTGGTTCTGCGGATTTTCAAAAATCTCTTTTGGTGTATTTTCTTCACAAATATTGCCATCATTGATAAAAAGGACTCGATTGGCTACTTCTCTTGCAAATCCCATCTCATGTGTCACCACGATCATTGTCATGCCTTCAGCGGCAAGTTCATTCATCAGACTTAATACTTCACCAACCATTTCAGGATCCAATGCCGATGTCGGTTCATCAAAAAGCATCACATCCGGATTCATCGCTAATGCTCTGGCAATCGCAACACGCTGTTTCTGACCACCGGAAAGTTTATTCGGATACGCATCGGCTTTGTCCGGAAGTCCGATTCTTTCTAACAGTTCTAATGCTTTCTTCTCTGCTTCTTCTTTTGTCATTTTCTTTCTCTTAACAGGTGCAAGCATGATATTTTCTTTGATCGTCATGTTGGGGAACAGATTAAACTGCTGGAATACCATTCCCATCTTTTCACGCATTTCATTGATATCTACGGATTCATCCGTAATATCAACGCCTTCAAATGTCACCACACCGCTCGTTGGCTCTTCTAACAGATTCAACGAACGAAGAAATGTGGATTTTCCACAGCCGGAAGGTCCGATGATCGCAATGACTTCGCCCTTCTTTACTGTCATGTTCATTCCTTTTAAAACTTCATGTTTTCCAAAAGATTTATGTAAGTCTTTTACTTCAATTAATGTATCACCATTCTGCATAACATTCCTCATTTCTGCATGCTTTCTTTCCAGAACGATATGTACCAAGCCTGCACAGATACATACCTTGTCGCTTCTTTAGTCTTTTTCACGCAATTTACGTTCTAATAATCCAACACCTGCTGATAAGATCATGACAGTTACTAAATATACCAATGCAACTGCATACAATGGCAGATATGCTTCGTAAGTGATACTACGAATAATATCGCCACCCTTTGTCAGATCCATCAATCCGATATAACCACTGATCGAAGTCTCTTTGATCAATACGATAAATTCGTTACCAAGTGCCGGAAGTACATTCTTGATCGCCTGTGGCACGATAACAGAAAGCATGGCCTGATGATAACTAAGTCCAAGACTTCGTCCGGCTTCCATCTGACCGGCATCGACTGACATGATGCCGGAACGGATCACTTCTGCTACATACGCTGCTGAGTTTAAGCCAAAGGCAACGATTGCAACGATTATCTTATTTTGAACGGATGTCAAAATGACATAATAAATGATCAACAACTGTACTACTGCCGGAGTACCACGCATAACAGTAAGATAGACCTTACATAACAGATTGAGTAACGGAACCGAACCATTACGATCATGGCTGACACGTATCACTGCGATCACAAGACCAAACAGAATACCAATGATGATTGCAAAGAATGTGATCAGGATCGTGTTGCCAAAACCTTTGACAAGATACTGATAACGGTGTTCTTTGATAAAGTTATCGTGGAATGCTTCCTTAAACGATCTTGTCTCAGATACCGTTGCTGAACCTTTTACGATTACAACCTGCTTTGCATGTGCATAGGTATCAGAAAAGTCGATATTTTTCAAACGGTCTTCCGTCACTGTCATACCGGCTGCACCTACATCCGCTTTACCGGATTTTACTGCTGTAATGATCGAATCAAAGTCCATATTCTGGATTTTTAAATTCATTCCGATCTCATCACAAACCGCCTGCATCATATCGGCATCGAGACCACAGATCTTTCCATTCTCAAAATATTCATATGGTGGGAATTCTGCATTCGTTGCAACGGTTAATGTTCCGGTTCTTTTTACATTTTTCTTCTTATATGGATACTTTCCTTTTTCGTCTTCTTTTCCAATAAAGTTTTTCATGATCTGGTCTAATGTGCCATCTTCTTTTAACTTTTGCAATGCTGCATTGATCTTTTCTTTTAAGTCTGTATTTGTCTTATTGATACACAATGCATATTCTTCATCTGCAAAATCTTCTTGTAAGATTTTAAGCTCTTTATTCTTCTCGACATAAGCTTTTGCCGGCTGTTCATCAATGATAACACAGTTGATCTTGCCAAGCTTTAACGCCTGTACCGCATCTGCGCCTTTGTTATAACGCTCTACTACAGTACCTGCCTTATCACCTTCATAATCGGATGCATAAATATCACCGGTCGTTCCGATCTGTACACCAATCTTTTTTCCATCCAGATCATCAATTGTTTTGATCTGGTTCTTCATTGCTTCTTTTTGTGCTTTTTTCTCCGCTGATCTCTTGTTTGTCTGATAAGCAAAAATCCCACAGACAACAAGTATTGCTGCTATGACATAGAGCAATATTCTTTTCTTTGTTTTTCTCTTCATGTCCATCCTCATTTCTTTACTATAGATTTTCTTTTTTGATATAGTCCCTAAAACCATAATGCTTACCGACACTGTAAAGTGCCTGCAAATATGTTAAGTATAACAGAAATGGAGAGGATATTCCACCCCTCCATCTTGCACACGGTTTTCGTTTCCAAAAATTCTTGATACTTATATTGTATGCCTTTCTTTTGTTTTCCAAAAAATATCCTTACGCGAACCGCTTGTCATTTCCTATCTTCCTGCAGAAACTTATCTAATATGTCGTTTTCAATTTATCCGCTAACTTTGCAAAAACAGACCGTTCAAAAGTGCCAATGTTCTGCGTCTGGCTAAACACGCTTGCCAATATCTTGATATTACCCGATTGCAAACCGAAAAGCTGCATAAAAGGACTTTGATCCATATGGATGTACTGTATACGGTCATATGGAATAAAGACGATCTGCTTGCCAAAGGTACCTCTTGAAATAGCGCAATATTTCTCATCCAGTAACACCGCAGATGCATGATATCTCGAAAATCCCATAAGCAGTTGAAATACAACAATGACACCGTAAACTGCCAGAACAATAATCCTTTCATTGGCAGGGATCCATAAGTCGGCTGCATAACCAAGCAAAGCAAAAGCACCTTCTATTATGGCACTTCCGATCAATCCGCCCCAGAATGCTATCAGGAGCATATGATGTAATAACACTTTCTTAGATGTCTTTTGAAAAGCAGACTTAGGCGAAACAGTAAACTCCGGCAAAAGCAGTTTTATCTTTTCTTCTAATTCCCGATAACTGCCGGCAAGTAAAAACTTCATGCCGTCCACATCATCATTTTCACCACCTACATTGATCACTTTAACATATGCCTGTCCGCATAATCTGCCAATAAATGTATAATCCAGTACGATCGCATTGATCTTATTGACCGGTACCGCATAATTTCTCTTCTTAAACAATCCACAGCTTACAAAGATCTTATCCGCTTCCCGCCTTGCACGAAAATGATAATCCTGCTGCATTCTTTTGATCAGACTGATGATTGCACCGATTATGACAATAACAAATACTACCATTGCCCCTAACGCAGCATTGATATCAGCAGCAGCAAAAAACACTTCTTCCAAGGAAGCCATAACGCTGATCAATGCCCCGAATCCAACGATCAGTTGAAACATCCTGATCGTAACCAGACCATTTTTGATCACGGCACCAACCGAATATTCTACATCAAATGGCATATCTTCTTCATCCATCATATAGCCGTTTCTGTTACGGACAGCTTTTTTCTTTTCCTGTGATGCTTCCATGCTCTCCATCGTAGGATTCTGGATTGCCTGACTGCCGGAATCGAGCTTGTCTTCCCTATGTGTCATTTCAACAATATAATTTTTCACCCAGTATGCCTGCTCCTTTTTTAATACAAATTCAAGATCCGTATTGTCTGCCGTTGTCAGGCTGCTGGTATCGATCTTTAACGTATAGGTTCCCATGATCATCTCAAACAGATTTTGTTCAAGATTGATATTTGATATCTTTGACATGGATATATTGTTGGATAACCGGTTTAACGTCCTTCTTTCATAAATAAGAATATCTCCTTTGATCGTCAATGTCGTCTTCCACCAACGCAGGATATTCCACGCTACTATGACGATCACTAAAAGTATCAATCCCCCAAATCCTGCGAGCAGCTGCCCAAACGCATCTTTGTTGGCGATCATATCCATCCCATCTGCCACCGAACTGATATTTGCTACTATGATTGCGGCAAGCACCAGGATCCAACTCCATATTTTTTCAAAAACAGATGAAAAATGATTTCTAAACGTTACTTCTTCTTTTTGATTTTGATCTATTTTCATATCCAAGTCCTCATACTCTCAATTCCTGTACACACATTCCAAATCCGGCAAAGTGTACGCTTTTTATTTGCATTTTCTTTATCTTTTTTGATTCTACACTGTATTATGCCTGCATTTCTTTTTCTCTCTTATCGATCACATATTGGTTAATACGATGTTTTAATTTTTCTACGATCTGTTCTGCCTGCTCGATTCTTAAAAAACGGATCACAACGGCTCCACCGGCTGTTGTAACGATCACTTTTGTCAAACCAAAGATCCGGTCAACCGGACCGCTTTCCAAGGCAATCTTATGCAAACGTTCGATCGGAACAATGTCTCTATGTACAAACAAAAAGCCTTCACACATATCAATTTCTTCTTCTGTGAAACGATAACGGTATCTCTGATAACGAACAAAAGGTGATACAATGCAAATCACCCATATCACAGCTACTATCCCCCACAACCAGTTCAGTGAAAACGGGAACTCAACATCTGCCAAAAGTACCTTTGCCACACCAGTCAAAAAAGTACACACAACTCCCACGATCACTTCGTTGACCATCATGCACCCGATTGCTTTCTTACTTAATTTCTCATAATTTGTATTCATATCTTTCCTGTATGATCCCATTATCCTTCTTTTAAGACAATGGATCATTCTCCTTTCTCCCTATATCTCCTTTAATATTGACTGATCTGTTCTGATTCGTCATCGCTTTTGCGGATCTCGCGAATCTGTGCATAATAACCGTCGTTATCATTGATTGCAATAAAAATACGGTCACCTGTCTGATGCTTTAATAACGCTTTGCCCATTGGCGACTCTATACTGATCAGATTATGAAGCACATCTGCCCGGACAGTTGTTACAATTTTGTATTCTTCCGTGCAGTCATCGTCCTCTATATAAAGTACAACCGTATCATTAAGTCCTACCTGTCTGCTGTCAGATGTATCCTCTATTACTTGTGCTGTTTTGATCATTCGTTCTAAATAGCGGATGCGGCTTTCATTTCTGTTTTTTTCTTTTTTAGCAGCTTTACGGTCCAATATCTTGCCGCCTGCAATCCCGAAAAATGAAAGCATGAGGGACATCAGGGAATATGCCAGCGTCACCTGGCCGTAGTCCCAGTTACGGTACTCTGCCAGGGAACCGGAGAACACGCTCCACGCATACACGCCTCCGCAGCAGAATGCATTGACAAACAGCGCGCCCAGGATGATACGCCTGTTCTTTTGTTTTGTCATGGTCATTGCACATCTCCTAATCACAGAATTCCCATTTCCGCTGCCTTAAACTTAAGCTCATCACGGAACTTGGGGTGGGCGATGGATATAAGGGCAAGGGCCCTCTGGCGCTCTGTTTTGTACTTAAGGTCCGCAACGCCATATTCCGTCACGATGTAGTGGACATCATACCTGGATATGGTAGTTACATTCCCCGGCGCAAAATATGGCACGATTTTGGAAATAGTGTCCTGCCTGGCCGTGGAGTTAAGGGCCAGGATGGACTTGCCGCCCTCTGACAGCTGGGCGCC
>OHAI01002833.1_pt1 | contig 12325 bp, 14 predicted proteins | sample 1577091 | NCBI WGS metagenome assembly OHAI01 (sample SAMEA3541548, study PRJEB24748) | human gut metagenome | biome: human gut; feature: human-associated habitat; material: faeces | place: China | collected 2012
CAGTCGATTATCGCTTGCTGAACTGCGGAGCGCGACGAGCTGCTTTGAGACCGTACTTCTTACGTTCCTTCATACGAGGATCGCGGGTCAGGAAGCCGGCCTTCTTCAGGGTGGAGCGCAGCTCGGGGTTGAACTGCAGCAGGGCGCGGGACAGGCCGTGGCGGATAGCGCCAGCCTGGCCGGCACAGCCACCGCCGACGACGTTGACGACAACGTCGAACTTGCCCTCGTTCTCAGTCAGAACGAGCGGGCTGTTGGCGAGCAGCTTCAGGGTCTCCAGACCAAAGTAGTCGTTGATGTCGCGGCCATTGATGGTCATCTTGCCGGTGCCGTTGTAAACGCGAACGCGGGCAACGGAATGCTTACGACGGCCAGTGCCGTAAAAATAAGGTTTGGTTTCGTACATCTTCTATTGCCTCCTCACTCAAATCTCAACAGCTTCGGGCTTCTGAGCAGCATGGGCATGGTCAGCAGCCTTGTAGCAGTGCAGGCGGGTCATAGCCTTGGTGCCGATGGTGTTAGAGGGGATCATGCCCTTGACAGCGTAGGTCATGGCCTTGTCGCTGTTCTCAGCCATCAGGGTCTTGTACTGGGTCTCCTTCAAGCCGCCGATCCAGCCGGAATGAGTGCGATGGAACTTCTTCTCCAGCTTCTTGCCGGTCAGGACAGCCTCATCGCAGTTGATGATGATGACGTGGTCACCGCAGTCAACGTTGGGGGTGAAAGTGGTCTTGTTCTTGCCGCGCAGGATGACAGCAGCCTTGGCAGCAACGCGGCCGAGGGGCTTGCCGGCGGCGTCGATCACATACCACTTGCGGTCAGCCATTTCAGCGGGCTTAGCGAGAGTCGTGCTCATAGTAGGAACCTCCATTGAGAAATTAACACGTCCGTCTAATAACGGTATTTAACAGCGCCCCGCAGGACGCTTTTTTCGCGCAAGTGTGATTATAGCAGAAAAGGGCAGCAGAGTCAACGGGTTTTGGAAAGAATTTTAATTTATACCGTGCTCGCTCTCGAATTCTCTCAAATGCTCTTGTTTTCTCGTGTTTTCAAACTTTCTATTTTCAGAAAGTTTTACGCAGCGGCGTGATGCACTCCTTGCCTTCCCCCGCGGGGGAAGCCTTTTTGCGGCAGCAAAAACCGCCCCGCGGCTTTTACACCGTGGGGCGGTCCTTCCTATTTTACTGCTTGATCGCGTTGACAACGCTGTTCAGGTCGTGCTCATCCTCACAGACGATCTTGACGGGATGGCTGTAATCCAGGCTCATCATGCCCAGGATGCTCTTGGCATCGGCAATGCTGCCCTTCATGTCATGCACGCCGACATCGTTATAACACTTGGCGGCAGCAGACACGATTCCCTTGACCTCGGTAAAATTGGAAACCTTGACTTGTTTCACCATAATAAATGACCTCCGAAATGATCCCACGCAATCTGCCGTATCTTCAGCACCGGTGTCCAGGGCGGAACCGGGCGCACGGCTTGCGGTAAGGAGGTGATCCACCATGCTCTATCTGCTCCTTACATTGGGCATTATAGCATAATTATGTGCCGTTTCTTTGTTCACAATGCACAAATCCGATTTTTTCCATTTCCTGCACAAAAGAGAAAATCCTTCATTTTTGGCTTTTGGTCAGAATGCCCGAGTTTCGCCCGCCGCGGCCTTTCGCTTTCACATATATTATGTATTTGACAACAAGTATTTTCGTTTTCTGAATGCTTTTTGTCGTGTTTTGGTGTAAATGTACGACTTATCTTGTTAAAGTCTTAACACTATCTTTTTTATATGCAACATTTATATATGTTCGTGCCGGTTTTGTATTAGTTTTGCTGGGGCACGCCCTTCATCGTCAGGGCGATGCGCTTCTTGGCGGTGTCCACATTCAGCACCTTGACCCGCACAATGTCGCCGACCTTGAGCACCTCGCGCGGGTGCTTGATAAATTTATCGCTGATCTGTGAAACGTGGACCAGGCCGTCCTGATGCACACCCAGATCGACGAACGCGCCGAAGTCGATGACGTTGCGCACGGTGCCGGTCAGCTCCATGCCGGGCTTCAGATCGTCCAGACCCATGACGTCACTGCGCAGCAGCGGCTTGGGCAGGCTGTCGCGGACGTCGCGTCCCGGCTTGCACAGCTCGGCCACAATATCGTTCAGCGTCGGCTCGCCCACGCCCAGCGCCTCACAGAGGGTCCCAGCCCCCTTGGCCCTGACGACGCCGGGCAGACCCGCCAGCTTGTCTGTGCCGATCTCGGCAACCGTGTAGCCGCAGGCGTCCAGTAGGGCCTTGGCGGCGGCGTAGCTTTCGGGATGGACGGCGGTGGCGTCCAGGCGGTTCTTCGCCTCGGGCAGCCGCAGGAAGCCAGCGCACTGCTCATATGCCTTGGGGCCGAGGCCCTTGACCTTTTTCAGCTGGGCGCGGGAGGTGAACGCGCCCTCCTCCTCACGCCAGGCGACGATATTTTTGGCGGTGGCTGCGCTGACGCCCGCCACACGGCGCAGCAGCGGCGCGGAGGCAGTGTTCAGATCGACGCCGACGCTGTTCACGCAGTCCTCGACCACGCCGTCCAGCGTCTCATTCAGGCGTTTCTGGGGCATGTCGTGCTGGTACTGGCCGACGCCGACGGCCTTGGGGTCGATCTTGACCAGCTCGGCCAGCGGGTCCTGCAAGCGGCGTGCGATGGACACGGCGCTGCGCAGGTTGACGTCAAACTGGGGGAACTCCTCGGCGGCCAGCTTGCTGGCGGAATAGACCGACGCGCCGGCCTCGCTGACGACCATATACTGCAAATGCAGGTTCTTTTCGTCGGCCAGCTCGCGGATGACCTCGGCGGCAAATTCCTCCGTCTCGTGGCCCGCCGTGCCGTTGCCGATGGCCATGACCTCGACGCCGTTCTTCGAAACCATCGCCTTGATGGTCTTTTTTGCCTGGTCCACGCGCTTGAACTCCGGCACGGGATAGACGACGTTCGTGTCCAGCACCTTGCCGGTGGGGTCAACGACAGCGACCTTGCAGCCCATGCGGTAGCCGGGGTCCAGACCCATGACCGTTTTGCCGCGGATGGGCGGCTGCAAAAGCAGCTGGCGCAAATTATCGCCGAAGACTTTAATTGCGCCCTCGGCGGCGGCATCGGACAGCTCGCCGCGCAGCTCGTTTTCAAGGCTGGGATGAATGAGGCGGCTGTAGGCGTCGCGGGCGGCGGCATCCACAAGCTCGGCGCTTTTGCCGCCGGTCTTTTTGCGGGCGAACATCCAGCTGACGATGCCCGCGGCACGCTCGGCGTCGACCTGAATCGTGACCTTCAAAAAGCCCTCGCGCTCGCCGCGGTCCAGTGCCAGCACGCGGTGGCCGGGGATCTTGTTCAGCGGCTCGGCGTAGTCGTAGTACTGGGCGTAGACGCTGTCCTCGTCCTTGGCCTTGGCGCTGGCAACACGGCCAAACGCGCGGTAGTAGCGGCGCAGCTCGGCGCGGCAGGCGGCATCATCGGAGACCGCCTCGGCAATAATATCCTGTGTCCCGGCCAGCGCCGCGGCGGCATCGGGGACCTCGTCGTTGAGGTAGTCCGCGGCGGCCCTCTCGGGGTCAAATGCGGCGTCCTGGCGGAAGATGGCCGTGGCCAGCGGCTGCAAACCGCGCGCCTTGGCGATGCTGGCGCGGGTCTTGCGCTTGGGCTTATACGGGCGGTAGATGTCCTCGACCTCGGCGAGGGTTTTCGCCTTGGACAGTGCGGCGGTCAGCTCGGGCGTCATCGCGCCCTGCTCGGTGATGGAGGACGTGACCTCATCCTTGCGCTTATCGAGGCCGCGGAGGTATTCGAGGCGGTCTCCAAGGTCACGCAGGACCTGGTCATCCATCGAGCCCGTGGCTTCCTTACGGTAGCGGGCGATAAACGGGATCGTATTGCCCTGGTCGATCAGTTCAATCGCGCCCTGCACGTTTTTGACGTTTAAGTTCAGCTCCTGTGCGAGCTGTTCAGCATGGTTTGGCATGGTTTTTCCTTTCTTAATGCCGCCGAGGCTTCCGACAGGCCTTGCGTGGCCGCCCATCAACGGGCATCCACCCACTAACTCCCGCGGCGGCCTGGGGGCAGGCCGCCTTACGTACCACTTTTAAATTGGTTTGTAGGGAGGGGTCTTGACCCCTCCGCAGGGCGTCGGTGACGCCGCCCCCTACAGCCTTTATCACTACCCTTTTGCCTGTTGTAGGGGGGTTATCCCTCCCAGCAAGGCGTTCCTCACACCTCGATCTTCTCATCCTCGGCAAAATCGCGTTTCGCGGTCTGGCCTAAAATCTCATGCCAGCGCATGGGCGAAATCCCATCCCCCGGGCGCTTCGTTGTCAGATTTTCCTCGGTGAAAACCTCACCCGCTTTGATTTCCCGGGCGGCCACAATGCTCTTGCGGGCAATGGCCTTGTTGGGGGCTTCGCTGGCGGTCAGGTGCTTGTGGCCGTCGCCAAGGGCGGCTTCTGCGTGGCGCACGGCCAGCACCATTGCCGCAAACTCGGCGGGGTCCAGGCTGGCCTTCTGGTCGGGGCCGGGCAGGGATTTGTCCAGCGTAAAGTGCTTTTCAATGACCTGCGCGCCCAAAACCGTCGCGGCTACGTCGCATTCCCAGCCGGGCGTATGGTCGGACAGCCCCACCGGCAGACCAAACTGGTCGTACAGCTCGATCATGGCGGTCAGGTTTGCGTCCTCGTAGGGCGTCGGGTACTGCGTGTTGCAGTGCAAAATCGTCACCTCGGGGCAGCCGCCGTCATCCAGCACGCCCAGCGCGTCGGTGATCTCGTCCAGCGTGCTCATGCCCGTGGAGAGCAGCACCGGCGTTTTCAGCGCGGCCATGGCCTCAAGATACGGCAGGTTCGTGATCTCGCCGGAGGGGATTTTTAAAAGCGGCAGACCCAGCGTGCCCAGAAACTTCACGCTCGGCACGTCAAACGGCGCGCTTAAATACTGGATGCCGATGGAATCGCAGTATTCCTTTAATTCTTTATGCGCCTCAAACGAGAAATGCAGCTTGCGGATCATCTCCAGCTGGCTCTCGGCGGCATCGGTGGTCTGCTTCTGGTACTCGGCCTTCTCGGCAAATTTGCTGACCACCAGCTCGGGCACGGCGGTCTGATATTTTACAATGTCCGCGCCGCATTCTTTAGCAACGCGGGCCATCTCCTTGGCCATTTCCAGACTGCCGTTATGGTTGACCCCGGCCTCGGCTATGATCGTTACAGGCATAGGTAAAAACCTCCGGTTTTTATAGTGAGGAGATAGGAGATGGCGCACCGGGAAGGCTTCGGCCTTACGGTGATGCTCTCTCCGCTCTCCTAACTCCTCTCTTTTCTACTGCTGATTCTCCAGCTTTCTTCTCATCTTCTCCAGCTCTTCCAGCTGGCCCATGTCCATCCAGCTGCTCTCGCTGATGGGATAGACGCCGACCTTCTCCCCGGCCCGGCGGTAGCGCTCGATCACATCGGGGAAACCGATCTTCTCGCCGTCGCGCATTTCCTCCACGACGCGCGGCTCCACCACGTAGACGCCGGTGTTCGTCAAAAAGTCCAGTTCGGGCTTTTCGCGCATGGCGGCAATGCTGCCGTTCTCGCCTAGCTCATCCACGCCGTAGGGCACGATGTTGTATAGCAGACCGGACTGATTGACCGGCGAGCCGTGGGTCAGGTGACCGCCGTTGTCCAGGCTCATGCCGAGCACGGTATCACCCGGCTTGCACAGCGCCTGATAGACCGCCATGTTCGCCTGCGCGCCCGAGTGCGGCTGCACGTTCGCGTATTTTGCGCCGAACAGCTGGCACACGCGGTGGATGGCGAGGTTTTCCACCTCATCGACGCATTCGCAGCCGCCGTAGTAGCGCTTGCCGGGATAGCCTTCGGCGTACTTATTGGTCAGCACGCTGCCCATTGCCGCCATAACAGCCTCGCTGACTATATTTTCCGAGGCGATCAACTCAATGTTGCGCGCCTGTCGTTTGTATTCCGCTTCGATCATACGTCCGAGTTCGGGGTCGAACGCCGTCACGAAGTCCATTGCTTGACGAACCATGATACAGCCTCCTGCGGGATAAGAATTTACTATTATAATTAAACCACATTTTTCGCATGGAATCTATTGACAAACATCTGATTTTTGCGTTAACGCTTTAGCAGTTTATAGTGAAATTGTTACATTGTGCATTTTTGTGCAAATAGTTGCCCTTTTTTCGACGATATGCTACAATTATCGTAGGAAAACTTGTGGAGAGAGGATAACAAAATGACTAAGAAAGAACGTGCCGCCACCGTTACCGAGCTGTTGAAAACCGTCTATCCGGAGGCGGTCTGCGCCCTGCATTATACACACGATTATGAATTGCTGTTCGCCACCCGGCTTTCCGCGCAGTGCACGGACGCGCGCGTCAATATTGTGACAGAAAAATTATTCAAGCAGTTTCCGACCCTGCAGAGCTTCGCGGATGCGTCCGAGGAGGAGATTGCCGAGGCCATCAAGACCTGCGGCCTGTTCCGCACCAAAGCGCGCGACCTCAAGGCGTGCGCCATGATGCTGATCGCCAATTACGGCGGCAGGGTGCCGGATACTATGGAGGAGCTGCTCAAGCTCCCGGGCGTCGGCCGCAAGACCGCCAACCTCATTCTCGGGGATATTTTCGGCAAACCGGCCATTGTGTGCGATACGCACTGCATCCGTCTGTCCAACCGGCTGGGCTTCGTCAAGAACGAGAAGGACCCGGTAAAGGTCGAAAATGCCCTGCGAAAGCTGCTCGACCCGGCGGAATCCTCCGACTTCTGCCACCGGCTGGTGCTGTTCGGCCGCGAGCACTGCACCGCCCGCAGCCCGAAGTGCGAGGGCTGTCCGCTCGGCGCGGTGTGCCCGTCCTATCCCATTGCAAAATAACATAGAGAAAAAGTGGGATTTGCAAAAAAACACAGAAAATCCACTTGGCAAATTTTCATCGTAGGAATATACTGATTTCAGAAAAAGCAAAACCGCAGAACAAGAGTGAGTAAGAGCGAGACCGTGCTTCCAGAGAGCTTTCCGGTGGTGTGAGGAGAGCAGCAGAGGACGTTACTGAATGGACTTGTGAGGGCAGCCTCAAATCCGCAGAGAGAGTATGGCTGACGGGATTCCCGCCGTTATCATGGGAGCGTGTGTGTTTGCACACGGCAGAGTGGACGTTTTTGTACGCCAATTTGGGTGGTACCGCAGAAGTAACAGGCTTTTGTCCCATGATACGTTTGTATCATAGGACAGAAGCCTTTTTTATTGCGTCTACGACGCTTGCACGAACCCAAGAGATAAAACACGATGAATACGGTTTTTACCGCGCTTGTTATGCAGATGGAGGAAAACACAATGATTACCCCAAGCTGTGACGAGATTTTGAAGCTCGCGAAGGAGTATACGACCATTCCGGTCTGCCGCGAGATCTACGCCGATATGACAACGCCGATTTCGCTGCTGCGCCGGCTGCAGACCCGTTCCGACCGCTTTTTCCTGTTGGAGAGCGTGGAGGGCGGCGAAAAATGGGCGCGCTACTCCTTCCTCGGCTACGACCCGATCCTGCGTGCGACCTGCAAAAACGGCACGGTAACGCTCGAGGGTACGGTCAACAAGACGGTCAAGACCGACAAGCCGCTCACCGAGCACCGCGGCTCGAGGGGCAGTCGCCGTTCACGGGCGGTTTCGTTGGCTACTTCGCGTATGCCATGCTCGGCTACGCGGAGCCGACGCTCAAAATCAAGCGCGGCGCATGGGATGATTTTGATCTGATGCTGTTCGACAAGGTCATTGCGTATGACCACCTCAAGCAGAAGATCGTGCTCATCGTCAACATGAAGACCGACAGCGTGATGGAGAATTACGGCAAGGCGTGTGCGGCACTCGAGGGTATGGCGGCGCTGATCAACGACCAGACCCCGCTTCCGCCGCTCAAGGCAACCGGCAGGCCGAGCTTCACCTGCAACGTCACCGAGGCGCAGTACGCCGATATCGTGGAGAAAATCCGCGAATACATCTTTGACGGCGATATCTTTCAGGCGGTGCAGTCGCGTCAGTTCTCCAGTCCGTATCAGGACAGCCTGCTTTCGGCGTACCGCGTGCTCCGCACCACCAATCCCTCACCGTACATGGTGTTCCTCTCCACTGATGGGGACGAGATCATGTGTTCCTCTCCGGAAACGCTCATCCGACTGGATAACGGCCGCCTGACCACCTTCCCGGTTGCAGGCTCGCGTCCGCGCGGCAAAACGCCGGAGGAGGACAAGGTGCTCGAGAACGAGCTTCTCGCGGACAAAAAGGAGCTTTCCGAGCACAATATGCTGGTCGATCTCGGCAGAAATGACCTCGGCCGCGTGTCCAAGATCGGCACGGTGGAGGTCACCGATTACATGATGATCCACCGCTATTCCAAGATCATGCACATCTGCTCGCAGGTCGAGGGCGACATTGACGAAAAGTACGATGCGTGCGACGCCATCGAAGCCGTGCTTCCGGCGGGAACGCTGTCCGGCGCACCCAAGATCCGCGCCTGCGAAATCATCGAGGAGCAGGAGAGTGAGCCGCGCGGCGTATACGGCGGCGCACTCGGCTATCTGGATTTCACCGGCAATATGGATACCTGCATCGCCATCCGCATGGCTGCCAAGAAGAACGGCACCGTGACCGTGCAGGCGGGCGGCGGCATCGTTGCGGATTCCGTGCCGTATAACGAGTATATGGAAAGCGCAAACAAGGCAAAGGCAGTTATGAACGCCATCGAGCGTGCATCGGAGGTAGACGGATAATGATTCTCCTGATCGACAATTACGATTCTTTTTCCTATAACCTGTTTCAGCAGGCGGCGGCTATCGAGCCGGATATGCGCGTTGTCCGCAATGACGCGCTCACCGTCAGCGAAATCGAGGGACTGAATCCCTCGCACATCATTCTTTCTCCGGGGCCCGGCTATCCGAAGGACGTGGGCATCTGCGAGGAAGTGGTAAGCAGGCTCGGCGGCAGCATCCCGATCCTTGGCGTGTGCCTCGGTCATCAGGCCATCTGCGAAGCGTTCGGCGGCAAAATTGAGCACGCGCAGCAGCTTATGCACGGCAAGCAGAGCATCGTCGAGGTGGATACCGACGAGCCGCTGTTCAAGGGTCTGGCAAAGAAAACGATGGCAGCGCGCTATCATTCTCTGGTCGCCGCACCGGACAGTCTGCCGGAGTGTTTGAAAGTCATCTCCCGCGATGAAAGAGGAGAGATCATGGCTGTGCGGCATAAGATCATGCCGATTTACGGTGTGCAGTTTCATCCGGAATCCATTCTTACACCGCAGGGAACAACCATTATGAAAAACTTTCTGTCTATGTAAAGTTTGACCAGAACCGTAGGGCGGGCTGCCCTACGGAGAAGATATCAATTAGTAATGATATAATAGATGTAATAGAAAGGTCGATATATAATGATTCAGCTTGCAATTCACGAAGCGATCAACGGTCGTGATTTGGACTACACCATCGCTCGTGCAACAATGGAGGAAATGATGGACGGCACCGCGACCGACATCGAAATGGCAACCCTGCTGACGGCGCTCCGCATGAAGGGCGAAACCATCACCGAGATTACCGCCTGCGCCGAGGTCATGCGCGAAAAGGGCGCGCACATTGAGCCGAAGGGCGCGGTCATGGACATTGTCGGCACCGGCGGTGACGAGGTCGGCTCGTTCAACATCTCCACGACCGCCGCATTCGTGGCGGCGGCAGGCGGTGTGCCGGTTGCAAAGCACGGCAACCGGTCGGTTTCGTCCCAGTCGGGCGCAGACGCGGTTCTGGTAGGCGAGTACCTCATGCGTGCCGCAGATAAGAAACAGGCGCTTGACGCACTCCGGGAGGCCGCAAAGTGAAGCTGAAATTCTGCGGACTGACCCGCAAAGCGGATATCGAAGCCGCAAACAAAGTAAAACCCGATTTCATCGGCTTTGTGTTCGCGGAGAGCCGCCGGCATGTATCGGATTTAGACGCGGCGCGGCTCAAGGAGCACCTCGACCCGGAAATTAAGGCGGTCGGTGTGTTCGTAAACGACGAGCCGGAGCATATTGCCGCGCTCGTGCGCGATGAGGTTATCGACATTATCCAGCTGCACGGCGGCGAGAGCTTACATTATATAAACAGGCTGAGGAAGCTGACGAACGCGCCCATCGTCTACGCGGTGCGCGTGGAGACCCACCGCGACATTGAGCAGGCGGACACCCTGCCGGTGGATTATCTGCTGTTGGCTACCTATGTGAAGCACGCCTACGGCGGCAGCAGCAAAACATTCGACTGGTCGCTGATCGGGCAGGTAAACCACCCGTATTTTCTCGCGGGCGGGCTGAATGAAACCAATGTCCAAAGAGCCGCACAGACCGGCGCGTATGCGCTCGACCTGTCCAGCGGCATTGAAACGGACGATGTAAAGGATATGGACAAGATGCGCCGCGTATCGGCGCTTGTGAAAGGAGCAAACCAATGAGCAAGGGACGTTTTGGCGTACACGGCGGTCAGTATATGCCGGAAACGCTGATGAACGCGGTTATCGAGTTGGAGGAAGCCTACAACCACTATAAGAACGATCCGGAATTCAACGCAGAGCTGACCGAGCTGCTGAACAACTACGCAGGCCGTCCGTCGCGTCTATACTTTGCGGAGCATATGACGAACGACCTCGGCGGTGCAAAGATCTACCTCAAACGCGAGGATTTGAACCACACGGGCACCCATAAGATCAACAACGTGCTCGGTCAGGCGCTGCTGGCGAAAAAGATGGGCAAGACCCGTCTGATCGCAGAGACCGGCGCCGGTCAGCACGGTGTTGCGACCGCGACCGCCGCCGCTCTCATGGGTATGGAGTGCGTGCCGCACGTCAAGGCGTACGTCAAGAGCATGAAGGACGCGGTACGCTCCGCAAACTAAACAAAAATGAGGGGGAAACGGTTGTTTCTCCCTCGTTTCATATTGATTATGGTGTAATATTTTGCGTTGATTGTTCATGTTATCGTAGGGCGGGATGACCTCATCCCACCGTTTCCCAACTCGTTTGCACATTCGTAAATAAAAATGGAGAATGGTAAATCAAAAGGTTCATTCTCCATTCTCCATTTTCAATTAGTAATTGTCAGCCTTGAGTTCAAAGTAGGCTTTAGGATGTGCACAAACCGGGCAAACCTCCGGCGCCTGTTTGCCGACCACGATATGTCCGCAGTTGGAGCACTGCCATACGCAGTCGCCGTCGCGGGAAAAGACCAGCTTATCCTCGACATTCCTGAGCAGTCTGCGGTAGCGTTCCTCGTGCTCCTTTTCGATTGCGCCGACCATCTCGAACAGGTCCGCGATGTGGTCGAAGCCCTCCTCACGCGCCTCTTTGGCGAAGGTGGCATACATGTCGGTCCACTCGTAGTTTTCGCCCTCTGCGGCAGCCTTGAGGTTGGCTGCGGTATCGTCAATGCCGCCGTTGAGCAGCTTGAACCAGATTTTCGCATGCTCCTTCTCGTTTGCGGCGGTTTCCTCGAAGATTTTCGCAATCTGCACATAGCCGTCCTTTTTCGCCTTGGAGGCAAAGAACGTGTACTTGTTGCGTGCCATGGATTCGCCTGCAAATGCGGTCTGCAGGTTTGCTTCGGTGCGGGTGCCCTTGAGTTCTGCCATAACAGTTATCCTTTCTCCGTTTTTCCTATTCTTCTTGTCTCTTTTGACGGTCAGACCGTTCTGACCGCTCTTTTAGTCTTTCCTGCAAGCGCTGCAAATACCCTCGAACAGAATTTCGTACCGATGCAGCTCAACACCGGAGGAATCCTCCACGCGGTCGATGAGATCGGTGACAGGCGGCATAAATACATCAAAAACGCCGCCGCACTTGGTGCACCGCACATGATAATGCGGCTTGATGTTGAAATCAAAGTGATCGGCACCGGTCGGCACAGGCACGCGCAAAATCTCGCCCTGAGCTGCCAGCTGGTTCAGATTGCGGTAAACCGTGGCCTTGCTGATGGTCGGGTGCTGCGCCGCGATAACGGCATAAATCGCATCCGCGGTAGGGTGGTTGTGCATCTGATTCACTGCCTGCAAGACAATCTGACGCTGAATGGTGTTTCTGGTCTGCATAAAATGCACCTCCTTTATTAGTATTGCTTCTTAATTAAGAGTATATTGCAAATCCATATTTTTGTCAATCGGTAAGAAGTACTTTTTTGAATAATATATGGGAGGAGATTTTGAAAAGGTTGCAGGCGATACGGAGAGTATGATATTTTAAGGCAATACCGCATAATTGAACAAGAGTGATTTGCGAGTAAATTTTGCGT
>OHAI01002836.1_pt1 | contig 12315 bp, 13 predicted proteins | sample 1577091 | NCBI WGS metagenome assembly OHAI01 (sample SAMEA3541548, study PRJEB24748) | human gut metagenome | biome: human gut; feature: human-associated habitat; material: faeces | place: China | collected 2012
CGGCATGGCGGGCACCTACCTTGCCACCACCGGCCGGGCAGGCCGCGCCGTGCTCCACTGCAAAATGGAGGGCGCGCTGGACACCGAAGCCGTGCTCACGGTGCGCAAGCGTTCTTAAATCCCGTCCTTTCATGATAGATTTGCACTCCGTTCAAAGTTTTATCATGTTTGGCTGATATTCTATGGGTGTAAAGAGTTTATGGGACGGCTTCGGCCGTCCCCTTTTGAAGAGTTTGAGGACAAAGGACTGTACGATTATGAGAGAAAAACTTCGCCGCTTTATGATCGGCCGCTACGGCACCGACGGCCTGAACCAGTTTCTGAGCATCGCCTCTCTGGTTCTGCTGCTCATCGCCATCGTCAGCCGCATCAGCCTGTTCACCTGGCTGGGTGTGGTGCTGCTGGGCTTCTGCTATTACCGCACCTTCAGCCGCAACATCTCGAAGCGGACCGAAGAGAATTACAAGTTCTACACCCTCAAAGACCGGGTGGACAACAAGTTCCGGGGCCTGAAAGAGCAGTGGGCCAACCGCAAGGTCTACCACTATTACCGCTGCCCCCAGTGCCGCCAGAAGCTCCGTGTGCCCCGCGGGCGCGGCCGCATCCAGATCTCCTGCCCCCGCTGCGGCACCCAGTTCATCAAGAAGAGCTGAGCCATGTTCGGATATGTGATCCCGAATCAGGCTGCGCTTTCGCCGGAAGCGCAGGCGCGGTACCGCTCAGCCTACTGCGGGCTCTGCCGCCGCATCGGTGCGCTGCACGGCCTGCGCGGGCGGCTGACCCTGAGCTATGACCTGACCTTTTTGGATCTGCTGCTCTCCAGCCTGTACGATGGCGAGACCGCGCTGCACACCGGCGCAGACCACTGCCCCATCCACCCCATCCGGAAGGTGGACTGGCGTTCCAGCGGGCCAACCGATTACTGCGCCGACCTGAGCGTTGCGCTCCACTACTACAACGCGCAGGACAAGTGGAACGATGACCGCAGCCTGCTGGGGCTGGGGTTCGAGGCGCTGCTCGCCGCCCCCACTGCGGCAGCCGCCGAACGCTGGCCCCGGCAGTGCAGCGCCATCCGCGCCTGTCTGGACCGGCTGGCGCAGTACGAGGCCGAGGGCAGCGAAGACCTGGACGCCGTGTCCGGCTGCTTTGGCGACCTGATGGCGGAATTGTTCGACTACAAGCAGGACCACTGGTCTCCGGAGCTGCGCAGCATCGGCTTTCATCTGGGCAAATACATCTACCTGCTGGATGCCTATGACGACCTGGACCGCGACCTGAAAAAGGGAGCCTACAACCCACTGCGCAGCCTGCACCAGCTGCCCGGCTACGAAGAAGAGATGCGGGAGATCTTCGAGCTGCTGCTCGCCAACTGTGCCCGCAGCTTTGAGCGTCTGCCCTGCGTGGAGGATGTGGACCTGCTGCGGAACATCCTCTACTCCGGCGTCTGGCTCAAATACAACTGCAAACATGCAAAAAATCCCCCCAGAGCCGCCGAATGAGGCGGTTTCTCTTGATTTTTCAGGCATTGTCCTGTACACTTAATTTTGTTCGTGCGGCAGCAAGGCCGCGCAAGTTCGTAGAGACGTGAGGAAGTTGATCCATGAAAGACCCCTATGAGGTGCTGGGCATCCAGCGCGGAGCCAGCGAGGAAGAAATCAAAAAAGCCTATCGTGCCAAGTGCAAGCGCTGGCACCCCGACCTGAACCCCAACGACCCCACGGCCGAAGAGCACTTCAAGGAAGTGCAGGCGGCCTACGACGCCATCACCAAGGGGGAGACCGGCCCCCAGAACGGCAGCTACGGCAACCCCTACGGCCAGCAGCAGAGCTATGGCGGCTTCTACAGCGGCGGCTATCAGCAGGGCTACAGCCAGCAGGACGGCGACTGGGACTTCGGGTTCGACCCGTTCGGTTTTGGGTTTGGGTTCGGCGGCTACCAGCAGCAGAGCGGGCCGGGCTTCAGCAGCGCGGACACGCCCGAACTGCAGGCGGCGCGCAACTTCATCGTGAACCGCCGCTACGCCGAGGCCCGCCGTGTGCTGGACGGCATCGCGAACCGCACCGCCCGGTGGTATTACCTCTCGTCGCTGGCGAACCAGGGCCTGGGCAACAGCATCGACGCCTTGCAGGACGCCCGCCGCGCCGCCCAGATGGAGCCGGGCAACACCGAATACCAGGTGCATCTGCGCAATCTGCAAAGCTCCGGCCGCACCTACCGCACCCAGACGACCTATGCCCAGCCGGGCGGCCTGATGCGCTGGTGCTGGAGCATGATCCTGCTGAACCTCCTCTGCAACTGCTGCTGCGGCGGCTGGGGCTGGCGGTTCCGGGGCATCTGATCTCCGCTGTTCCTGATACAAAAGACCCCTGCCATGCAGCTGCACGGCAGGGGTCTTCTCATTGTCTGATCGTTTTACTGGATGACGATGGTGCGGGTGATCTTCTCGCAGGAGTAGTTGCCGCCCACGGTCGCGGTCTGGACATACTCGCCCGGCTGGGTGGGCAGGGTGTCGGACTTGCTGCCGAACCAGCCGCCCTTTTTATAGGTGTAGCTGATCTTGCCCTCCGGAACGGGCTGGCCGTCCACTTCCAGCACAGCGCTCAGGTCGTAGTTCTGTGCTTCCTCCACGGTCATCGTTTCGGGCACTTCCTGCGCCCAGTAGGTGCGGACGCCTTCCGTCTTCGGCTTGATGCGGAACATGGCTACACCGGCGGTGTTCACATCGCCGGATTCCAGCGCCACTGCACCGGCCACATAGCTGCCGGACTCGGTCGGCTGCTCATCCACGTAGATGCGGCTGAAGGCGCCATCCGGCAGGAATTTTCGGATGAGTGCCAGCGCCAGCTTCAGGCCGGTGGAAACGTCCTTGATGGTGGGCATATAGAATTGCAGCACATCCATCACCGAAACGACCTCGTCGGCCACCCGCAGCAGTACACTCACGTCGTTGCCGTCAATGAGCTGCTTGATGTAGGCGTAGAGGTTGAATTCTTCCTGCTGATCCGGCGTAGCGGACATCTTGCGCGGCAGCGGGATCATCTTGAGCAGGGTGCGGATCTTGTCCGAGAGGACCAGCGTCACATAGCCCTTTGCCTCGCCCTTGGTGCCGATGACCACGCCGATATACTGGGTGTCGGCGGGTTTGGTCACGACGCTGAGGGTGAACGGCGAACCATAAACCAACTCACCCGACGTGGTCAGGCGGATGGAAACGACATCATTGCTTTCCTCGACATCTGCACTTTCTGCGGCGGGCAGCAGATCCCCCGCCGACGCTGCAAACGCCGGGGTAACGGCCACGCTCAGCGTCAGAAGGACGGCGAGCAGCAGCGAGATCATCCTTTTGGTCTTCATAGAGCAGACCTCCTGTTTGCATTTCAAAGGTTGCGGTCGTGCGGCGGGAGACTTCCCGCCGGGCCAAAAATTGCTTTGGACCAACTTTATTTTACCGCATCCTGCCCTTTGGGTCAATAACGGGATTCAAGTAACTCAAAATTTTGATATAAAAACTGCCGTGCAGACGCACGGCAGTTTCTTCCGCTTTTTACAGCTTGCTCAGCTGGGGGCCCTGGGCGGTATCCTTGACGGCCCAGCCCATCTCGGTCAGCTGGGCGCGGATGGCATCGGCGGTGGCCCAGTCCTTGGCTTTCTTGGCCGCAGCGCGCTTTTCGACAAGCTCGGTCACTTCGGCGGGCACCTCGTCCTTCCTGCGGTTGTACATCAGGCCCAGCACGTCGGTGATCTCGTCGAACGCCTTGGCGGCAGCTTCAAGCGCTTCTTTGGTGGAAGAAGCGGACAGAGTGTTGATCTCCTTGACCAGATCGAACACCGCAGCCAGCGCGTCGGGAGTGTTCAGGTCGTCGTCCATGGCCTTGCAGAACTTGGTGCGGGCCTCGTCGGCCTTGGCCTTCAGGCTCTCGTCGGTGCCGAACTCGCTCTTGCTCAGGGCGAAATCGAGGTTCTCGCGGCAGGTGTACAGGCGCTCCAGGCTGTTCTTGCAGCTCTCGATGAGGTCTACGGTGTAGTTCAGCGGCATCCGGTAGCCTGCGGTCAGCATGAAGTAGCGGATCGGCTCATAGCCGTAGAGGTTGGCCACATCGCGGACGGTGAAGAAGTTGTGCAGGCTCTTGGACATCTTCTGATTGTCCACATTGATGAAGCCGTTGTGCATCCAGTAGCGGGCGAACGCACAGCCGTTGGCGCACTCGCTCTGGGCGATCTCGTTCTCGTGGTGGGGGAAGATGAGGTCCTGCCCGCCGCAGTGCAGGTCAATGGTCTTGCCCAGATGGGTGCGGCTCATGGCGCTGCACTCGATGTGCCAGCCGGGGCGGCCCATGCCGTAGGGACTTTCCCAGGCAGGCTCGCCGGGCTTGGCGGCCTTCCAGACAGCGAAGTCGGCGGGGTCTTCCTTCAGGTCATCCTCCATCTGGCTGCGCAGCTCGCGGTTGCCGCTCTCCAGATCGTCCAGCTTGAGGTGGCTGAGCTTGCCGTACTCCGGGTCGCTCTTGACGCGGAAGTAGACGTCGCCGTTCTTGGCCACATAGGCGTGGCCGGAGTCGATCAGGTCCTTGACGATGTCCAAAATCTGCTGGATGTGCTCGGTAGCGCGGGGCTGGACGGTGGGCTTTTTGCAGTTCAGACCGGCGGCATCCTTGAGGTACTCGGCCTCAAAGCGCTGGGCGACTTCCTTCATGGAAGTACCCTCTTCCTGGCCCTTCTTGATGAGCTTATCGTCGATGTCGGTGATGTTGGACACATAGATGACCTTGTTGCCGCGGTATTCCAGATAGCGGCGCAGGGTGTCGAACACGATCAGCGGGCGGGCGTTGCCAATGTGGATATAGTTGTAAACGGTCGGGCCGCAGACGTAGATGCGGTACTCGCCGGGCACCTGCGGCACGAACTCTTCCTTCTGGCGGGTCAGGGTGTTGAAAATCTGCATAAAAACCTCTCCTTTTGTGTGGCAGACAGAAGCCGCAAAAACAAAAAAGCCCTCCTCGCTGTACCCTGGTACAGCAACGAAGGCGGTTCTCATTCCAAATCGCGGTTCCACTTCTGTTTGTCGCTCAAAGCCGGTAACGGCGGCGGCCGCACTGCGATACTGTCCTTCCCGCAGTGTGCTCTCCGGGCGCACTTCCCACAGTCCTCTGCAAACAGGCTCCCAGCCAACGGCCCGTTCTCTCTGTGCAGACGCTCCCTGCGCTACTCTGCCCGGATCAACGCATTTGTTCTGATACAGATTTATTATAATAGCCACCGGACAGGAAGTCAAGCGATTTGACGCCATTCTCCGGCTGTGCTACACTGGGCAAAAACAAATCGGAGGGTTCACATCATGCAGCTTTTGACCGAACGTCTTTTTCTCATCCCGCTGCAGCCGGATGGGATGCGCGCCCTGCTCGCCCGCACCACTGACCCGGAGCTGGTCGGCCCCTATACCGAAATGCTGACCCTCTCCCTCCGGCACCCGGAGCAGTGGATCTGGTACACGGCCTGGGGCCTTTACCAGAACGATTCCGGTGACTTTGTCGGCGACCTCTGCTTCAAGGGTCTGCCCAAAAACGGCCAGCCGGAGATCGGCTACGGCATCTCACCCGAATTTCAGGGCCAGGGCTATGCCACCGAGGCCGTCCGCGCCGCCTGCCGCTGGGCGCTGGCCCAGCCCGGCGTGGCCGCCGTGGAGGCTGAGACCGAACCCGCCAATGCGGCCTCCCAGGCGGTTCTCCGCAAGGTCGGCTTCGTCCCCACCGGGACGGTGGGCAAGGAGGGGCCGCGGTTCATTCTGTGCGCCCTGCCCGCCTGAGCGCAGCTTTTTCGGCATCCCCCTTTACATCTCCCTCAACTTGTGCCATAATTTACTATATTAAAGGGAAGCGTCTCCGGCTCCGGCAATTCGGCCGGTCTGGAGCGCAAGAGAGGGGTAAACTGCCATGAGTAAAACGATCATCCCGGCAAACTACACGCCTGCGCTGAATCTGTACGACACCCAGCGCGCCATCGGCACCGTGAAGCGGCTGTTCGCAGACACGCTCTGCGCCACGCTGAACCTCTACCGTGTGTCCGCACCGCTGTTCCTGGAGGCCTCCACCGGCCTGAACGACGACCTGAACGGCGTCGAGCGGAAGGTCACCTTCGACATCAAGGACAGCGGCACCGAAGCGCAGGTGGTGCAGTCGCTGGCCAAGTGGAAGCGCAAAGCCCTGAAGGACTACGGCTTCCGGGTGGGCAAGGGCCTGTACTGCGACATGAACGCCATCCGCCGCGATGAGGAGCTGGACAACCTCCACTCCGTCTACGTGGACCAGTGGGACTGGGAGAAGGTCATCCGTGAAGAGGACCGCAACGAAGCCTATCTGAAGAATGTCGTGCGCTCCATCGTGTCGGCGGTCTGCGCCACCGAGATGAACCTCCACGCCATGTTCCCCCAGCTGCAGGACCTGCCCCTGCACACCCCGAACGTGACCTTTATCACCACCCAGGAACTGGAAGACCGGTACCCTGACCTGACCCCGAAGGAGCGCGAGAACGCTTTCGTCAAGGAAAACGGCACCACTTTCCTGATGAAGATCGGTGCCCCGCTGAAGAGCGGCAAGCCCCACGATGGCCGTGCGCCCGACTACGACGACTGGGATTTGAACGGCGACCTGCTGTTCTGGAACGAGCCGCTGCAGTGCAGCTATGAGCTGAGCAGCATGGGCATCCGCGTCAGCCCCGAAAGCATGGACCGGCAGCTGACCATGGCAGGCTGCGATGACCGCCGCGCCCTGCCGTTCCACAAGGCCGTTCTGTCCGGCGAGCTGCCTTACACCATCGGCGGCGGCATCGGCCAGAGCCGCCTGTGCATGTTGCTGCTGGGCAGTGCCCACATCGGCGAGGTCCAGGCCAGCGTCTGGGATCAGGCCACGCACGAAGCCTGCGCCAAGGCCGGCATCCCGCTGCTGTAACGACCAGCGTTCTTTCCAAGGCTGCCCCATGGGTCTTCCCGTGGGGCAGCCTTTTTTGTACCGTGCAAAAATTTCCAAAAACTTTTTTGCTTTTTCCCTTGACAGAACGTTGTGTCTTGCCTATAATGAACACAGTTCATTTTGAGGTGATCGCATGAATCTTACCGCAACCTCCAAAGAGGATATCTTAAAAGCCAGTCGTGCCCTCATCCAGCAAAATGGATGGGCAGCGGTCAACATCCGCGCCGTGGCTGCGGCCTGCGGTGTGTCGGTGGGCTGCATCTACAACTACTTTGCATCCAAGACCGAGCTGGTGAGCGCCACGGTGGAAAGCATCTGGAACGATATCTTCCACCGCCCGGAGGACGAAGCCGTCTTCCGGGACACGCTGGCCTGTGTCCGCTGGATGTACCGGCAGCTGGAATACGGCTGCGCCCAGTATCCCGGCTTTTTCACCCATCACTCCCTTGGCTTTATGCACCAGGGCACGGCGGATGGAAAACAGCAGATGCAGCAGGTGTGGCAGCACATCCTGCGGCAGCTGTGCTTCGTCCTGCAGCAGGACCCCAACGTCCGACCGGACGCCTTCAACGACCAGTTCACCGCCGAACGGTTTGCCGGGGTCCTGTTTTCCCAGATGCTTTCCGCGCTGGTGCAGCAGGATTTCGACCCGTCCATGGTGCTGGAGATCGTCCGGCGGGCCATCTATTAAAAAACTTCCCACGGTTTCGTGGGGATTTTTTATCCGTCAAAGTGAACATTGTTCAATCAAAGAGGTGAGGTTCCGTACCCTCAGGCAGGACCCCGCTGCATTCCACCCATTTCAGACAACAAAGGAGACTTTTACGATGCGTGCGATCTTTGAAACGCTTTTTGACATTTTTTACCTACTCACCGTCCTTTCCGTGGGCATCCGCATGATCCGGAACAGCAAAGGCTCCGCCCAGTTCCAGCTGTTTGGCTGGATGGCTGTGGTGCTGGGTGCCGGTGATTCCTTCCATCTGGTGCCCCGCGCACTGGCTCTGTGCACCACCGGCCTTGACAGCTACGCTTTCCAGCTGGGTCTGGGCAAGTGGATCACCTCGGTCACCATGACGGTATTCTATGTGCTGCTGTACTACGTCTGGCGTCAACGCTACCACATCCAGGGCCAGAAGGCCGTGACCTGGGCCGTCTACGCTCTGTCGGCTGCCCGTGTGATCCTCTGCATGATGCCCCAGAACCAGTGGCTCACCAACCATTCTCCCCTGTCCTGGGGCATCTACCGCAACCTCCCCTTCGCGCTGCTGGGCCTGCTGGTCATCGTGCTGTTCTACCGCAGCGCCAAGGAGCACCACGACACGGCGTTCCGCTGGATGTGGCTCACCATCGTGCTGAGCTTCGGCTTCTATATCCCGGTGGTGCTGTGGGGCGATGTGATCCCGGTCATCGGCCTGCTGATGATCCCCAAGACCTGCGCCTATGTGTGGACCGTCCTCATCGGCTATTCTACCATGAAGGCGGAATATCAGAAAGCGGACTGATCCGTTCCCCCCTGCTTCACGCAAAAAGAGCCTGTTTTCCGGCGGCAGCTGCCGTCAGAAAACAGGCTCTTTTGGTTGCAGTTTATCGGCGTTTCCGGCTGTTGCCCCCCAGCCACCAGACCAGCGCTGCGCAGATCAGGTTCCCGGCCAGGATGCCCGCGCACCACAGCACCGTCTGCCGGGACGTCTGCTCATACACCAGCAAAAAGGGGTAAGGCCCCGTCCACAGACGCTGGTAGTTGGCCCACAGAGCGATGCTTCCGTAGATCGCCGTCGGTACCAGCGCCAACGGGATGTTCCGGGCCGGTAGCCGCGGCTCCCGTTCCAGAAAGACGAAGGAGACAAAAACGAGGACCGGGTTCAGCAGGTGGTGGTACAGCATGGAACTTTCCGTCAGCAGGAACACCACACCGCCCTCATCGGGGTAGCAGGGTGCCAGCACAAAGACCACCGTCAGGAAGGTCAGGGTCAGGCAGCAGGCCGCAATGAACTTCAGCCGCTTGACCCAGCGGGGCAGCGCACGGCCGGACAGCAGCGCCCACAGCTGGCAGACTGCCACCAGCAGGCAGACCGCCGCCGAGAAGAGGTTGGAGTTTTCGGTGTAGAAGGTCAGGGCCTGCTCGCCCACCGCTTCCCAGCTCATCCGGATGGCGATGGGCTCCATCCGCACCACGGCCAGGTTCAGCAGGATGGACAACACCCGCCGAAACTTATCCAAAAGCGAATTTTGTTTCATTTTATTCCAGAATGGATCATTTTGCCGTGTTGATGAAGCTGCGGTTGTCCCACAGATACTTGATGCCGGAGATGGCGGTGGCCGCTGCCACCAGCCAGCACAGCCAGTAGGAGATGAGCCAGACGTTCAGGTTGCCGAGGACGGTATTGCCATAGGTCAGCGAGATGCCGAAGAAGTAGAAGATGATGGTCAGCATCTGCAGACAAAAAAGGCGAACTTGAAGAGAGTTCGCCTTTTTTCATGGGGAAAAATCGGCCTATATGACTCCCTGCTCGACCATCGACTTGGCGACTTTCATAAAGCCCGCGATGTTCGCGCCCTTCATGTAGTTGAGGTAGCCGTCCTTCTCGGTGCCGTACTCCACGCAGGCGTGGTGGATCGACGACATGATCTGGTGCAGCTTGGCGTCGACCTCCTCGGCCGTCCAGTTGAGTTTCTGCGAGTTCTGCGTCATTTCGAGACCCGACGTGGCCACGCCGCCGGCGTTCACGGCCTTGCCCGGTCCGTAGGGAATCTTCGCCGCGATGAAGGCGTCGATGGCCTCCGGGCGGCAGCCCATGTTCGAAACCTCGGCCACGACCTTCACGCCGTTGGCCAGCAGCCGTTTGGCGTCCTCGCCGTCCAGCTCGTTCTGCGTGGCGCACGGCATGGCGATGTCCACCTTGACCTCCCACGGTTTCTTGCCCGCGAAGAACTGCGAGCCGGGGAATTTCTTGGCGTAGGGTTCCACCACGTCGTTGTTCGACGCGCGCAGTTCGAGCATGTAGGCGATCTTCTCGGCGTCGAGACCCGCAGGATCGTAGATGTATCCGTCGGGACCCGAGATCGTCACCACCTTGGCGCCCAGTTCCGTGGCCTTCGTCGCCGCGCCCCAGGCCACGTTGCCGAAGCCCGAGATGGCGATGGTCTGGCCCTTGATGTCCATGCCGGCCTTTTCGAGCATCTGACGCAGGAAATAGACGGCTCCGAAGCCCGTCGCCTCGGGACGGATCAGCGAACCGCCGTAGGTCATGCCCTTGCCCGTCAGCACGCCGGTGTTCTCCTGGGCCAGCTTGCGGTACATGCCGTAGAGATAGCCGATTTCGCGTCCGCCGACGCCGATGTCGCCTGCCGGAACGTCGGTCTGCGGACCGATGTGACGCCACAGTTCGGTCATAAAGGCCTGGCAGAAGCGCATCACCTCACGGTCCGACTTGCCTTTGGGGTTGAAATCCGAACCGCCCTTCGCGCCGCCCATCGGGAGGGTCGTCAGCGCGTTCTTGAAGATCTGCTCGAAACCGAGGAACTTCAGGATCGAGGGGTTCACCGAGGGGTGGAAGCGCAGTCCGCCCTTGTAGGGGCCGATGGCGTTGTTGAACTGCACGCGGTAGCCCGTGTTCACCTGCACGTCGCCCTTGTCGTCGACCCATACGACCTTGAACGTGAAGGTTCGGTCGGGTTCCACGATGCGTTCGGCGATGCGGTTTGCCTCGAATTCCGGGTGCTGGTTGTAAGCATCCTCCACGGTCATCAGAACTTCGCGCACGGCTTGCAGGTATTCGCTTTCGCCGGGGTGCTTGCGCTCGAGTTCCGCCATAATTTTGTTAACGTTCATAGCTCTATCGGTTTTTGGTTGGTTTGCATCTCCTGTTCGGATTCTATCTTTTCACAAATATAAAAATATTTCCGACAGATTGTAATCTTTTCGGGGAAATTTATTTAAAATCCTAATCGTTTTTCCCCTCGCGTACCATGCCTTTGTTCGAACGCCCGTCGATGCAGACCCACAGCGGGCTGTCGAAGCGCACCTGCCGCAGGTACGTTCCGTCGTACAGCGCCTGTCGGGCGTCGAGTTCCTTTTCGCGGAAGAGGCCGTCGCCGCGGAAGGGGTTGATCGTCAGGTAACCCACGCCCAGCGAGGTGACGTTCTGGAAGAAGTGCGTGCCCTGCGAAGGCTCCACGTCGAACTTCTCGATGCCGCATTCGACGATCACCCTGGCCTCGGAGATGTGGTTCCACTTGACCGGAACCCCGAGGAACGGGTCCGAGGAGCCCCAGCGGCCGGGTCCCACGAGGATGTACGGCCGCCCCTGGTCGCGCATGCGGTTGTTGAGCGTCAGCAACTCTTCGGCGATCTTCTCGGTCGAGAGCGAGTCGAAGGCTTCGGATTTCACATAGATGATGTCGGCGATGTCGGTCATCTGCCCGATGCCGAGGGCCTGCTCGCCGTAGATCAGCGCGCGGGAGGCGTCGACCTCGTTCCAGTCGATGGACCGGTTGTCCTGGTTGTCGATGATCGGACGGATCTGCAACAGGTTGAAAACCTGCCGCTGTCCGGGTGCCACGTCCATGTTGACGGCGAATTCCACCTCTACGGGACAGCGCATCTCCTCGGCGCCCATCGTGAGGATGTCCGAGATGATTTCGGCCAGCGGGAAGGTGTTGTACTTGAGGATGTTGTTGAACGTGATGACCTTGCGTCCCTGGTCGAACGGGCTGTCGGAGATGCGTTCGTTCTCGCGGTCCCAGACCGAGCAGACGAATTTCGAGTTGCGGAAGCCGCCGATCTGGGTGAGTCCCAGCCGGCGCAGGTTCACCGCGTCGTCGATCGACGTGCGGAACTCCTCGGGCCGCAGGCTCAAGGCGAGCACCTCGTTCTGCGTGTCGCGCAGCGCCAGTTCGGGCGTCGAGGTCTGGAGCACCTTCTGCGGGTAGCGGGGCGAGAAGCGCAGCGTGCGTCCGCCGTCCACGACCAGTTTGCCCAGGCCCATGGCGATGTTGCAGACGCCGTCCTCCGGGCGTTCGTCGCCGATGGGGTAGTAGTTGATCGAGCGGGCCACGCCCGAACAGGTGGGGAAGTACAGTCCGTCCTGCTCCGTGCCGCACACTTCCTGGATGATCACGGCCATCTTCTCCTCCGAGATGAGGTTCTGCGACGACTGGATGTAGGCCCTCGACGCCGCGAAATAGACCGAGGCGTAGACGCTTTTGACCGCCTTGAGCAGCAGGCGCAGCATCTGGTCCTCGTTGTCGACGTAGGGGATCATGTAGGTCGAGTAGATGCCGGCGAAGGGCTGGTGACCACATAGGCACCAAAGTCGATGATATTACGCTCTGCCTTTACATCCCGGCG
>OHAI01002838.1_pt1 | contig 12306 bp, 10 predicted proteins | sample 1577091 | NCBI WGS metagenome assembly OHAI01 (sample SAMEA3541548, study PRJEB24748) | human gut metagenome | biome: human gut; feature: human-associated habitat; material: faeces | place: China | collected 2012
GTTTAATAGTATAGGATTGTTGATATGTATATTAGTCGCAATTTAGAACAATGGAATGCTTTCCTCGCGACCTTGAAAACCGCATTTGAGCAAGGAAAAGCACAAGATTTCTTAACGCTTCTGCTCACACCTGATGAGCGCGATGCAGTGGGTTTGCGTTTACAAATCGTGGCACAGTTATTGGATAAAAATCTCTCCCAACGAGAGATTCAACAGAATCTCAATACCAGTGCGGCAACCATTACGCGTGGTTCTAATATGCTCAAAACAATGGATCCGGATTTTATAAACTGGGTGAAAAGCCAACTCGATGAGCAAGCTGCAAAAAACTAAGCGAATTCTGACCGCACTTTTACATCTTTTTCGCCCATCTTGGTGGAAAAAAAATTGGCAACGGGTTGCGTGGCGTTTTTCTCTCGCAATCCTGGCATTTTTCATTTGCTTCCGCTTTATCCCTGTTCCCTTCTCTGCCTATATGGTACAGCAAAAAATCGGGCACTTATTACAGTTGGATTTCAGCTATTCAATCAAATATGATTGGGTGAGCCTTGATGAAATCTCACCAAATATGCAGCTTGCGGTGATTGCCGCTGAAGATCAAAAATTTCCCAACCATTGGGGCTTTGATTTTGAGGCGATTCAAAAGGCCTTTAAATTTAATGAAAAATCTCGCCGAACCCGAGGCGCTTCAACGATTTCTCAACAAACTGCGAAAAACCTCGTTCTCTGGCATGGACAAAGTTGGTTTCGTAAAGGGTTAGAAGTTCCCACAACGGCATTAATGGAAATCTTTTGGTCCAAAGAACGGATTTTAGAAGTATATTTAAACATCGCAGAATTTGGTAATGGTATCTTTGGTGTGGAAGCTGCCAGCCGTTATTATTTCAAAAAATCGGCGAAGAATTTAACTCAATCCGAAGCAGCATTACTCGCTGCGGTTTTACCAAACCCTATCATCTATAAAGTAAATAAGCCTAGTGCATTAGTTCGTAAAAAACAAAGTTGGATTATGCGACAAATGAATGGATTGGGCTTGAATTATCTAAAAGAAATGTAGATTTGCCATAAAGAAAAAACCTTGAAACTCACTTTAAGTTTCAAGGTTTTAAATTTGGTGGAGATAATCGGGATCGAACCGACGACCTCTTGAATGCCATTCAAGCGCTCTCCCAACTGAGCTATATCCCCAAATAACGCAAGCTATGATAAATTTCGGCTGATAAACTGTCAATATTGAAATAATCAAATCCCGCTTATCAGCCTAAATATTAAGCGTTTTGAGATTTAATAAAATCAATGGCACGTTGGATACGCGCTAACACACGTTCACGACCGATACCCACTAATGTCACATCCATAGAAGGTGATTGGCCTGAGCCTGTTACTGCCACGCGTAATGGCATCCCGACTTTACCCATCCCTACTTCTAATTCTGCTGCGGTTTGTTCAATCGCTTCATGAGTAGAATGTAAATCCCAGCTAGAAAGTGCGGTCAATTTTTCTTTTACTTTTTCAAGTGGTTCAATTGCCGCTGCTTTAAAGTGTTTCTTCACCGCTGCTTCATCAAAACTTTCAAACTCTTCGAAGAAATAACGGCTTGCTGATGCCATTTCTTTTAAAGTTTTGCAACGTTCGGCAAGCATTGTCACGATTTCAGTTAACGCTGGACCATTTGAAGTATCAATACCTTGATCTTTATAATGCCATGCAAGGTGTTTTGCTACATATTCAGGTGGTAATTCACGAATGTAATGATGATTTAACCACAATAATTTTTCCGTGTTAAATGCACTCGCTGATTTACTCACATGATCTAATTCGAAGAATTTAATCATTTCTTCACGCGTAAAGATCTCTTGGTCACCATGCCCCCAACCTAAACGAACAAGATAGTTGATTAAGGCTTCTGGTAAATAACCGTCATCACGATATTGCATCACACTTACCGCACCATGACGTTTTGAAAGTTTTTGGCCATCATCACCGTTAATCATAGAAACGTGCGCATATACTGGAATTGGTGCGCCTAACGCTTTTAAGATATTAATTTGACGTGGAGTGTTGTTAATGTGGTCTTCACCACGCACAACGTGAGTAATCCCCATATCCCAGTCATCTACCACCACACAGAAGTTGTATGTTGGTGAACCGTCGGTACGACGAATAATTAAATCATCTAATTCGCTGTTGCTGATTTCAATACGACCACGCACCGCATCATCAAACACGACTGAACCTTCTGTTGGGTTTTTAAAACGTACAACATGTGGCTCATCAGCTGCATGATTGTGATCATGTAAACAATGACGGTCATAACGTGGTTTTTCTTTGTTTTGCTCTTGTGTATGACGTAATTCTTCTAGGCGCTCTTTAGAGCAATAGCAACGATAAGCCAAGCCTTGCTCAATCATTTCATCAATCACTTGATTGTAACGATCAAAGCGTTTGGTTTGATAATAAGGACCATGCTCCCAAGCAAGGTTTAACCACTCCATCCCTTCAATGATTGCCGCCGTTGCTTCCGGTGTAGAACGCTCTAAATCGGTATCTTCAATACGTAATACAAACTCACCGTTGTTATGTTTTGCAAATAACCAAGAATAAAGAGCTGTACGTGCGCCACCTACGTGTAAATAACCTGTTGGACTTGGGGCAAAACGCGTACGTACTTTGACATTCGGATCTAATTCAAAAGGAGGATCAATTTTCATTTTCTTAATAACCTATTCATTTACAAAAATTACCTTTATTTTACTACGACTTGCGTGACTTCTAAATAAAAAATCTGATTTTATGCCTATTTTTGCAACAACTAGACGCTTTTTCATAAAAATATATTGACTGAAATCTCATTATACTTATAATGCCAATCCACAACATTAAGGGCGATTAGCTCAGTTGGGAGAGCACCTCCCTTACAAGGAGGGGGTCACTGGTTCGAGACCGGTATCGCCCACCACTTTTCTTAAAGTCCTTTTTAAAATCAGTCAAATTAGCATTAGTTCTGTTTTATCTTATAAATAAAAACGGCCACAAAACGTTTCATTTTATGACCGCACTTCTACCTAATTTTTGGATTAAACTGGCTCTAAACCTAACACTTTACGTCCATTGATACTTGCGATATCAACCATTGCATCAAGATGTGGGAAGCGACAGCCAGCAGCAAGCAAGCTTAACTCTTGCCATAAATCCCCTTCACAAAGTGGCACCATATAATCACAGATATTATCCGTACCTAACGCGACTGTAATCCCTTCTGGAATCATTTCATCTGCCGGTGTCAAGGCATTATGGAAAGGCATTAAATCTTCTTTTCGGTTACTATCAATCCACGCCATTGGGCAAGCAATCATCATCATTTTTGCCTGACGCATTTTCTCATAAAGTTTATAGCGATATTCTTTGCTGTGGGCACCAATGGAAATACCATGGATTGCCACTACTCTCCCTTCCATACCATGCTCGATAGTTTTATCGCAAAGCTGTTCGGTTTCTTTTTCTTTCGGAGAGTTAAATTGGTCCACATGCACATGACACATAATGCCGCGAGATTTAGCTGCATCAAGCAGAATATCCATTGCTTCAAGACCACGACCATAATCAAGCTCATCGCGATAAGGTAAGCCTCCAATCATATCCACCATATCAGAGCCAATATCAAACCATTTGCGTGCTTCTGGCTCAATCACCCCTTTTAAGGTCTGATTCGCAAATTTCAAAATAATGTCATGCTTATAGACTTCGCGAGCTTTGTGTGCAGCAATGATGGCTCTGTCTTCACAAATCGGGTCGATATCCACAAAAGTACCAAATGCTGTCACCCCTTGGGAAATCATCAACTCAATCGATTGACAGAAACGGGCGTAATAATCATCAACACTTGATGTACGTTTAACTTCGTCCACTAAATCCCATTTTTGTTGAAGATTACTGTTGTGATAAATGCCAATTTTTTCAGGTGTCATTGTAAAAGCACGATCTGCGTGAGCATGGGCATTAACCCAGCCACCTTTTTTAATAATTTCGTCTCGAATAAACGTTTTAAAGCTACGAACGTGATTTCTCATAATAACTCCGCCAAAAAAGAAAGGAAAAGAGAGACGAGAAGTGTATTAATTGAAAAGCAAACCCAATAAGGATCGGGTCTATTGTGAATTGTTTGCAATGTTATGAAAAATTCGCAGATTTTAATTAATAACATCTTTTCAGTCTTTCAACTGAGTGCAAAGTATAAGATTTTAAGCACAAAAAAGCTATCTATTTATTGACAAAAGAACGCTCTTGTTTGAAAACCTCTAAGAATAAGCCGAGCGGTGGGCGGCTAGAAGATTGCTCAGTATAAGTGCGGTCAAATTTCTTATAGTTTCCTTTGCGATCAATATGATACTGTGTACCATCCGGCTGAATAATGACATTCCAACGGAAATTCGACGCCAACACCCAAGGATCGCCATTAAGCTCAAATAAATTGCGACCTTGTGCATAATCCGAAACTGGATTTTTCACTTTAAAGATTGATGACATCAATGCCGGTAATAAATCAGTATGACTCGTTAATTTAGAGACTTCTTGCACCGGTAAATCTTTCCAGTAAACAATAAACGGCACTTGGATTTCATCACGACCGAAATAGTTTTCTTGTGCTTTTTCATCCAGTTTATTAAACGTTTTACCATGCTCTGCCGTAATAATAACAATCGTATTATCTAAGGAAACTGATGCTAAAGTGTCATCAATTTGTTGATCAATCTCCACAAGCGATTTGGTGTAATTTTCTTCCGTTTGGTCCGCAATATCTAAATCCACATAAGCAAACCAAGGTTTATCCTCTTTTAAGAGAGATAAAACGCCACTTATCGCTTCTTTTGGCGAAGAAGCTTTCACTTTAGGTAATTTCACATTACGGAACAAGGCTTGTTTAAATAAGCTGTCTTTAAATGCCGTAGACGAATAAGCGACAAATTGATATTTCTCATCTTGTAGCTTTTTAATTAATACCGACGGTGTGTGATTACTCAAAATACTGTCCGTGTAATTCGCATTCAGTCCATAGAATAAGCCTACTAAGCCGGCATTGTTCGTATTGCCGCTACTGTAATGATTCGTAAATTGAGTCGAGCTTGTGGCAAATTCAAACAATTTAGGCATTTTCTCGCTAGTCAGCGCATCATAACGTAAGCCTGAAACGGTAATCACGAGAATATTAGGTTTGTTTTCCACTTGCTCAAACTGAAGATCTTTTTTCGGATAATCAAGTTTTAATGCATCTAAACGCCCTTCTTGCTCTAAGCGCTGAGAGTATGTTTCTGCATTAATAAATCCTTGTTTTTCCAAAAAGGTTCGGGCAGTCATTGGATAAGAAAGTGGGAAGTTTGAGCGTTGCATGGTAATCGGACGATATAAAAATGCATCCGCCCAAGCATAAATTAAATGTGTTGCCACAAAAGTAGATGTCAGCACTAATCCCACTTTTTTCAGCCATTTTTGACGCTCTAAACTACGTAATTTTTCCCAACTCCAACGGGAGAAAAGCATTTGGATTAGCAAAATAATCGGCATTGGCGCAAAGAAAATTTGCCAATCCCGTGAGAGATCGCCCTTTTCAGGGTTCACTAACAAATTCCAAACAATAGAAGAAAGGTGGATATTAAAGCGGTTAAAAACTTCTGTATCAAACAGCAGTAATGTGGTGCAAATTGTGGCAATAATTACCGTTAGTCCACGGAAAGTGCGGTGATTTTTGATGATAAAACTCAGCGGGAAAATCACTAGCAAATACAAGGCAAAAACACAAAAACTGAAATGACCTAATAAGCTGATAAAGAAATAAATTTTGCCGAGTAAAGTGTCTGGCCAATCAATGAGAAAAGCGTAACGACTACCAATAAGAATTGCGATGATAATGTTAAAAAAAGCAAACCAATGTCCCCACGAAATTTTTCGTGAGGTTTCTTCACGGTATTCACGTCCGTTGAATTTGCTCTTTTTAAACCAAAACATTTTATTTTATTTTTACCGAATTCATTAGAGAGTTGGCAAAGGCTTGTGCTAATGCTTCACGCTGTGCGGCTGGTACGCTAGTGGTCAATAAATTACTGGCCATATTGCCTAAAGCGATAAGAGAAAGATCAACGGGCGCTTTGTGAGTTTCAAGCACGCTAATCATATCGTTAATGATGGCATTAACTTGCCCATCGGAATACTTTGAATGTTGAGCCATTTGGAATGTTTAAGCCTGTTCTAAATACAAAAAAACTTCTCATATCATACCCGATAATTTGTCCAATCTGAATAATTTCTTTTTTCTTGCTTAAAAAGTGCGGTTATAATTTAAGGTAAATTTTACGAAGGAAAAAATTATGAGCATTACGGTTAATCAAATCGTGCTACATCAATTAGTTAAGCACGCTGAAAATGAAACCACTACAATGGAAAGCGTGTTGCGTGATGAACTTCTCACCATTACGCCAGAAGTCGAACAAATGATGTTGCAATTACATCAAGGTTATCAAAATAAAGGCAAAGCATTTGGTGTCTTCCAAGAGAATTCCATTTTTGCACAAGATCTGAATCGTTTATTAGAAAATGAAATCAACTTTTTAAATTTCAGCCAACAATCCACAAAATTATTAGCGCAAGAGCTAGGTAAATATAATTTTGCAGACAGCGGTACGCTTATCCTATGCCAATATAACTTTTTAGCGACGGATTACCTATTTATCGCACTATTAGATAGTCGTATCAGCATGTTAGTTGACGAAAATCTTGAAATTCGCCGTACGGAATACTTAGATATTACACAATTTGATATTGCGGCACGTATCAACTTAACGGATTTGCAAGTGAACGCAAACTCAAACCGCTACCTTACCTTCATTAAAGGTCGTGTTGGCCGTAAAATTAGTGACTTCTTTATGGATTTCTTAGGTGCAGAAGAAGGTTTAAATCCGCAAGTTCAAAACCAATGCCTCTTACAAGCAGTCAGTGACTACTGTGAACAAGGTGAATTGAACAAAGAACAAACTCAAGCGGTAAAAAAACAGGTCTTTGAATACTGTAAAGGCCAATTAGCAAGCGGTGATGAAATTGCCTTAACTGAACTTTCAGCTAATTTGCCGACTCTAAACGAGCGCCCTTTTGTCACCTTTACAGAAGAGCAAGATTACGGCTTGGAGGAAACCATTCCACCAGTACGTTCAGCCTTAAAAACATTAACGAAATTTTCAGGTTCTGGTAAAGGTGTGACATTAAGTTTTGATGCGGATTTATTGAATAATCGTATTGAATGGGATCCTCTTACAGATACTTTAACAATCAAAGGGATACCACCAAATTTGAAAGATCAACTTCAAAAAGCATTAAAGTGCGATAATTAATTTGGCAAGATCATAAAGTTTCGGTATCATTCGACATAACTTTGCAGTAAAAGGTAAAAAATATGCAATTAAGAACATTTTTAGGTGCAGTTGTTTTAGCATTAAGTTTAACTTCTTGTTCAACGGTGCAAAAAGTCGTTTATCGTATTGATGTTCCACAAGGTAACTACTTAGAAGCGGCAACTGTGGCGCAAGTTAAACCAGGTATGACAGCTCAACAAGTACAATATTTGCTTGGCACACCGGTTTTAATCGATCCTTATAATAACCTAACTTGGTATTACGTGTTCTTACAACAACACTCTTACCAAAAACCTGAACAACACACATTTACGGTGAAATTCGATCAGAACGGTTTAGTAAGCAGTGCAGAATTAGATAAGCAATTACCAGAAGTGGCAAAACAAGATGAAAATAATACTATTATCAGCACACCTGAAAATGCAGGTAAGAAAAGCTGGTGGAAATTCTGGTAATCATTAAAAAATAACACCTGCTTGTCATATCAAGCAGGTTCGTTGTATTACAAGGGAATGAAAATGTCAAAAATTCTATTGGTTGATGATGATATTGAACTAACAGATTTACTTGCTGAAGTTTTACGACTGACAGGTTTTGAAGTCGAGGTCGCCAATAATGGCCAAGAAGCGCTAGATAAGCTAAATGAAAGCCATCAGTTAGTGTTATTAGATATCATGATGCCTGTATTAAATGGGATTGAAACACTCAAGAAAATTCGCCAAACATCAAATGTCCCTGTGATGATGCTTACTGCACGTGGCGAAGAGATCGATCGTGTTCTAGGCTTAGAACTTGGTGCCGATGACTATTTACCAAAACCCTTTAACGATCGTGAACTGGTTGCTCGCATTAAAGCCATTTTACGTCGTGCTACGCCAGCAGAAAAAGAAAATACACAAAATTCAACCGCACTTTCATCAGAAGAAAATACGTTAGAATTTGCGGGTTTAGTGCTTCATTTGGGTCTTCAACAAGCCTCTTATAAAGGTCAAGATCTCGGTCTAACCGGCTCTGAATTTGCTCTACTTCATAAACTGGTACTTCGCCCAGGGCAAATTGTCTCTCGTGAAGAATTAAGTATGAATGTGCTTGGCAAACACCTTTCTCCTTTCGATCGCTCGATTGATATGCATATGTCAAACTTGCGCAAAAAACTTCCAGAAAGAGACAATGGCTTACCATGGCTGAAAACGCTACGTGGTCGTGGTTACTTGTTGGTTTGTGAATAATGCTTATCAAAAAATTTAGCTTAAATCATCTCACAATACGCACATTTACTGTCTTTTGGTTGGCATTCTTTGCCATGACCGCGCTTTTAGTCGCACTTCCTTATTTTGATAGCCGCTTATACTCAGATTTAAATCAAAATGAAATATCGAGCTATCAAAAGAAACTCGTTGAATCTATTCGTAACAATAGAATTAACGGGATTCTTGCTGGCGTGCCAGTTCTTCCAACCGATAAATTTGACTCTGCACGCCCTGTCATTATGACACCAGAAAAAGAAATTTTCGGTGCTTTAGGCGAAGAGAAAATGCATATTGCCCAGTTTGCTCAAGAATCGAGTAACTTTGCCCAACCACAACGTAAAACCTTTAAAGATATTCAAATTGCAGGACCTTTTAAAGTCTATATTGGCGATTCCGACCAAGCATCCGAATTATTCTTTGTGTCTCGAGCAAATGGCCAACAAGAAATTTTACGGTATATGCTTGACCACCCTTGGATCTTATTGCTCTTAACCTTAATTATTACAACACCTTTACTTTGGTGGTTTACACATACTATCGTCAAACCGATTACCAATTTACAAAAAGCTGCAAATAGCGTGGCGTTAGGAAACTTTAAAGTTGATAATGAATTAGCAAATCACGGTCCAACAGAATTAAGAGAAGTAGGACAAAGCTTTAACAAGATGTCGATTGCGATTGATAATTTAATCTCAAATCAACACAATCTACTGTCCTCTATTTCTCACGAATTGAAAACACCATTAACACGTTTACAGCTTTCTACTGCTCTAGTCCGTCATCAAACGGGTGATATTGAGCCGGTTAAACGTATTGAGAAAGAAATCCAACGAATGGACAAAATGATCAGCGAGTTGTTGCTCATTTCTCGCCAACAAATGCATTCTCAAATGGAGCATAATCTATTTACAATCGATCATCTTTGGACTGACGTTATCAAAGATGCATTATTTGAAGCAGAGCAACGTAAAATAATTTGTGATGTCAATATTTCAATTTTACACCCAGAACAACACACCATTTATGGTAATTTAAGACTACTCACAAGTGCTATTGAAAATATTATTCGTAACGCATTAAAATATACTAAAAACAGAATTTTTCTGACTATTTCCTTGCATAGAAATGTGCGAGAGAATGATTATGTTCAAATCCGAGTTGAGGACAATGGACTTGGTTTGCCACCTGAAGAATTTGAAAAAATTTTCAAGCCATTTTATCGTGTTGATGAAACAAGAACTAGAGCTACTGGTGGGACCGGATTAGGTTTAACTATCGTTGCTAATGTAGTTAATGAGCATCAAGGAAAGGTCTGGGCTGAACAAAGTAATTTAGGTGGGCTTGCTGTCACGATTCAACTTCCATTATGGAAACAAAGTTAATTCAAACAAGGCGATATTTTCATATCGCCTTTTTCTTATTTAATTTTCACTCGTTTTAATCGCAATGCATTGGATAGCACAGAAAGCGAACTCATTGCCATGGCTGCCCCTGCCAAAACAGGACTTAAGTAGCCTAATGCCGCAAGTGGAATACCTAGCACATTATAAATCAAGGCAAAGAATAAATTTTGTTTTATATTCTTTAATGTTGCTCTGGAAATCATTAATCCATCAACTAACTGATCAACCGAATGCTGCATGAGTGTCGCTGATGCGGTTTGCGCTGCAACATCAGACCCCGATTTCATCGCAAAGCTTACATTAGCCATCGCTAACGCTGGTGCATCATTCACACCATCACCAACCATTGCCACCACTTTGCCTTGCTGACGTAATGTATCAATGTAAGCAGCTTTGTCACGTGGACTGCAATTACCTTTCGCAGTTTTCACACCTACTTGTTGGGCAACATAATCAACGACAGATTGCTGATCGCCACTCATCATCACCACATCAATATTATGTTGATGTAAGCGTTGAATCGCTTGCAAACTATCCTCTTTTAGACTGTCTGCTAATGCAAAGGCGCCAATTGGACTGTTATCTACAGATACCGCAACAATACTCGCAATTTGCCAAATTTGAGGCATATTATCTGGTAAGGTTAATTCACAATAAGCCGGCTTACCGACTTTAACCAAACCTATTCTATCAATATGAGCAGAGATGCCCTGCCCCACTTCTGAATGAACTGAAAGTGCGGTCGGAATTTCAAGTGATTCTTCCTGTGCAGCCAGGACTATCGCTTTAGCTAAAGGATGATTGGCATTTTGCTCAACGGAAGCCGCAATACGATACAAATCATCCTCAGAATAGACCGCACTTTGTGGTTGCCAAACAGCGGAAATTTTGAGTTCTCCTTGAGTTATCGTTCCTGTTTTATCTAATACCACCGTATCCACATGCGCTGCCTCTTCCATAGATGCCGCATCTTTAAACCAAATCCCTGCATTGACTGCTTTCCCCATTCCCACCATTATGGCAGCAGGTGTAGCAAGCCCTAACGCACAAGGACAAGCGATAACTAACACGGCAACCGCATGAATTAAAGCGGTAACCCAATCACCTTTTATCCACCAGGTTGCTCCAAATGTTATCGCGGAAATCAATAACACGGCTGGCACAAATACAGCAGCAACTTTATCAGCAAAACGAGCAATCGGTGCTTTTGTACCTTGCGCCTCGGAAAGTGCTTTCATCATATCGCCCAATAGGGTTTGCTGACCGAGTTGATTGGCTCGATAAATAAGGCTACCTTGTGTCACCATTGCCCCCGCAAGCACAGGACTTTGAGACATTTTTTCTAATGGTTGAGATTCACCGGTTAAATGACTCTCATCGCACCAACCACTCCCCTGTTCAACTACGCCATCAGCTGCAATACGTTCACCTTGATTAGCCCGTAAAATATCGCCTATTTTTACTTGGTTAAGAGGAATCGTTTCCCAACGATTTTCACGTTGAACACTGACTTGTTTTGGGGTGAGTTGTAATAATAGCCCTAAACTGTTTAAGCTTTGTTTCTTCGTTCTTTCCTCAAGAAATTTCCCAAGACTGACAAAACCGATAACCATCACCGAGGCTTCAAAATAAACATGAGATGCGCCATCATGCCCCATTGACTGATGATAAAACAGCATAAAGACCGAATAGAGATAAATCACCAACGTACCAGTACTTACCAGTACATCCATATTGGCCAAACCACCTCGAATACTACCAATCGCACCTTTATAAAAAGGAATGGCTAACCCAAGTTGCACAATGCTCGCCAGAACAAATTGCCACATTGGCGGCATCATCCAAGAATGATGATTAAACATCATCCCGATCATTCCGATTAAAAAAGGAATGTTAATGAACAAAAGCAACCATAAACGCGGACTAATCTTCGTTTCATTAGGTGCGCTAGGCAGCACATTTTGCTTTAGAATGCCATTAAATCCCGCTTTTTGAATAATTGTCAAAATATCTTGTTCTGAAGCCTGAGATGAATCAAATACTACGTGCGCTTCCTCCGCCGCAAAATTTACGCCAGCTTCAGAGACAAAATCTTTTCGATTCAACACCTTTTCAATCCGATTAGCACAGGATTGGCAAGTCATCCCCTCGATTTGAATGGCTATTTTTTTATTCTGTTGCATCAAAACCTGCGTCTTCAATTGTTTCAATTAACTGTGGAATACTGACCGCACTTTCATCAAAGGTAACCAC
>OHAI01002845.1_pt1 | contig 12282 bp, 10 predicted proteins | sample 1577091 | NCBI WGS metagenome assembly OHAI01 (sample SAMEA3541548, study PRJEB24748) | human gut metagenome | biome: human gut; feature: human-associated habitat; material: faeces | place: China | collected 2012
GAACATCCCATGTCCATTTGTTGGCGCCGCTTGCCGGAATAGTCGTAGCAATAGATGCACTGGGTCCGGGTGGAAAAGCACCAGTGGTCGGACTGGCGGGTGGAGAAGGAACCGGACTGTGAGGACCCCGGAGAGCTCCGCAGCACCTGTGCGGTCTGCGGCATGGTGCGCTGGCAGCGGCTGGCCCCGCTGGGCCATCTGCTGCAGTTCAAACCCGAGGATGAGCGGCATATCATTGCGGTGTGCCGGGTGTGCGGCCGCACCCTGTGGCGAGGCCCTGCAAGAGATGCCGCCCAGAAGAAAAAAGCGGCCAGAAGATCTCGGCCCTCGACACAGGACGCCGCGAAGTGACAACGAAAATATGGTAAAATGTGGAAAATAATAGAAGGGGGTATCAGAATGGTCGTGTGGGTAGGTCTTGTGTGCTTTGTGCTGGGTGCCAATCTGGGATTTCTGGTGGCAGGCCTGATGCGGATGGCAAAGGACGAAAAGGACACCTCGGAGAAACCATAAAAATTTAGACGTGTTAACATTGAAAATTAACAATTCCTAACATGTGCGGAACCTCTTGACAAAGCGGAACGGGTAGGGTATCTTTGGTTTGCTAATACAAACCTAGGCGTACACGCCTACACGAAGATCAGGAGGAAAAACCAATGTCTCAGATTTCTCGTCGTAATTTTATGAAGTGCGCCGGTGCTGCCGCACTGGCCATTGCAGCCAGCGGCATTCTGACCGGCTGTGACAATACGCTGGATGTTGAAGTGACCTTTGTCTACAATGGCCAGACCCTGCCTCTGCGCGGCACCGGCAAGGTGGTCACCGGTGAGCAGTACATGGACACTGCGACCATCGTGCTTCCCGCAGAATATCAGGAACAGTACAAGGTCCGCGCAGAAAAAGTGAAAGTCATCCGCGAAAACGGCACCCGCAAGGCAGTGGTGGAGCTGGTGGTAAAAACTGCGGTCTGGACGGTCAGCTACCGTCTGGGCGAGAAAGAAGTGCTGTCCGGCTCTGTTGAGGCGGCAGTGGTGAACCCCACCGTCACGGCGAACAACCTGAGAAAGGACGAGCTGAAAGCGCTGGACAAGATGTTCTACAAGCTCCCGGAGGATGCCAAGGTCACCATCGGCAACGGCGTTGTGATCGTTCCGGTGGAGAAGATCATGGGTCAGGTGAAAGTGGACTACTATTATAAAATCACGGAAACGGTTGAGAGATGCCTTGGCTACCCGGAAGTAGTCGATGTCTGGAAGGGCACTAACATTATCAAGAAGTCGCAGTTGACCCGTCTGGAAAAAGCATGTGCTGATATGTCTTATGACGCCAGCAGCGTGGCACAGGAGATTCTCTTTGACTGGGCGGATAACGTAGTCAAGATTTATGTAAAGAGCTACTGAGCCTGATAACAGAACGCACTTTATAAAACGCAAAACAGGGGAACTGCCCATGCCGGGCGGCTCCCCTTGCTTTTTGTGTTCAGGAGATTTTTGCCGGGTCGAGGTACTGGCCGTTCTGCAGCACTTCCAGATGGATGTGCGCTTCCTCAGCGCATTCACAGCTGATGGTGCCCACGGTGCCCAGCTTCTGCCCGGCGGTCACGGTGTCGCCGGGTTTCACGGCGGGGCTGTTCACCCCGCACACCCGCCACAGGCGGCCGGAGGCATCTTCCAGCGTGACCACGCTGCTCCACCGGCCGTCGGTGCCGGTCTCGGTCACCTTGCCGGAGCAGGGGGCACTTACCTCACTGCCCTCGGCACAGGCGTAATCCACACCGTTGTGGGTGCGCCAGTCGCCCAGCGTCTTGCTGTAGACCAGCTCGTCACCACTGTAGGCGTTGAGCACCCGGCCAGAGAACGGCTGCGTGGAGGCAGGCGCGGCTGAGCTTGCGGCAGGTGCAGAGTCGGTGCGCAAGGCAGAGGGTTCGTGCACCGAACCAGAGCCAGATGCCGCACCAGACGAGGCACTCGAGCTGCCCGGCACGGGCTGCGGTACCCCGGCTACGCTGTTGGCGGCCTGCTCGGCCGTATCGGGAAGGTCCAACCATAATTCTTCCTCCTCAAGCCCCACATCGGGGTCAGGTTCCGGCTCCGGAATGGTCTGCCGGGCGGTGCTGCTCGGGTTTGTCAGGTCGGTCAGGTTCTGCCTGAGCTCGTCGCGGACGGTGCGCACCGCCCACACCCCGGCGGCTGCCGCGGCCAGCAGACAGGCTGCCAGCACCAGCGCAAAGCCCTTGCCGTGCAAAAACTTTTTGATCTGCTCCATCTTGCGTTACTCCTATCTGTCCCGTGGAAACGGTTCGCTTCTGGGGTTAGTGTGGGAGGGCGGCGCAGGTTTTATGCATCAAAAAAGAGCCTTCCCGGTGCGGGAAGGCTCTTTGCGGTTTACGGGTTCCGGTTCAGCTGCGGCTGTTGCGGCTGTTCAGGCCCAGCAGGCGCACCACATACAGGAAGATGTTGATGAAGTCCAGGTACAGGGTCAACGCACCGTAGATGGAAGCCTTTTCGGCCAGCTCGCTGTCCCCGGCGTAGTAGGAGTACAGCTGGCTCAGCTTCTGGGTGTCATAAGCAGTCAGCAGCATGAACACCACCAGACCGATGCCGCTGTACAGCACCGTGGAGCCGAAGCCCATGCCGAACAGCATGCCGACAAAGCCAGTGATGAGCAGGGCCACCAGAGCCATCATCAGCTTGGGACCCCAGCCGGACAGGTCCTTGTGGGTGGTGGCACCATAGGCAGCCATCAGGCCAAAGTACACCGACGTAGCCAGGAAGGCCAGCACCAGCGTGCTCACCGAGAACGCAATAAAGTAGTAGCTCAGCACCATGCCGTTGAGCAGTGCATAAACAAGGAACACGCCGCGGGCTGCGCCTACCGACATGTTCTGCACGCGGGAGCTCAGCACGAGCACCAGTGCCAGTTCTGCAATGGTGAACAGCAGGTACAGGGAGTTGACCACATACAGCAGGGGTGTGGTGGCCGTGACGAACGCGGCGGCAAAGGTCACCAGCAGACCGCAGGCCATCCAGCGGTAGGTGCGGGACATATAGTCCGCCGAAGTCATGGCGGGCTCTGCATAACCGCGATCATAATTGTTGTAATCCATGTGGAAGTTCCTCCATTCTTGTTCCGCCGGGGCTGTGGGGGCCTTGCCGCCCTTGCTCCGGTCTACGGAATATAGTATACTGCATAGAAATGAACGTTTCATGAAAAAGGCTGTGATGTTTTATGTCCCTCGGACTTTATCTGCATATCCCTTACTGCTTTTCCAAATGCCGGTATTGCGATTTCTACTCCCACCCCGGGGAGCGGGGCGTGCCGGACGCCTATGTGGACGCTTTGCTGCGGGAGCTGGCACGCTTTGCGCCGGACGCACCCCTGCGGCCCGATACCGTGTATTTCGGCGGCGGCACCCCCAGCCTGCTCAGCCCGGCTCAGGTCGGGCGGCTCATCCGTGCCGCCTGCCCGGTGTCCGGGGCTGAGGTGACCCTGGAGGCCAATCCGGTTCCGGGTCAAAGTCTTCCATGTCGTAGTCTTGATCGCCATAGAAGTTTTCGTCAAGGTCGAGTGCAGCGTTTGTATTCATCTGTTCATCAAAATCGATGGTCTGTTGAGGAGCTTCTCCATTTTTACGAGTGCATACTGCCTTGTCCAGATCTTTTCCTGTGATGATTTCTGAAAGTTCAATGAAGAATACACGTTCAGCGAGCGGGTCAAATACATATATCATCTTCTGTTTTTCATCTTCCAGCAATTCGCTTAGAGGAGTTTCTCTCATGATGTATGTATCTTCCTCAGAGCTGCCGCTTCCCATGTCTTCCAGCGTTATTTCTGTTTCTTTTTCCCAGTCATCGTCACAGATGAAGAAAGAAGTCATCTGGTCATCTTTGTATCCAGTTGATTTCAGAATTGCTTCGTGCAGGTCGTAGAAAGAAGCTTCAGAGTCGATTTGGATTTCTCTCAAAAAATCATCGACTTCGTCAGATATGATTCTAAATTTGTATACCATTTTCTTTTTGTCTTTTGTTGATGGGGTAAATATACAAAATCTTTTTTATCGGATGATACCGCGCTGTGAGTTTTCCACGAATGAAATGATGTATTCAATTTCTTTGCTCATGGGGACTTCTCGTTTGATTTCTTCTATGGCATCGGCCACCATCTTACCGCTGTTGTAAATAATGCGGTAGGCATTGTGGATGTTTTCGATTAATTCGTTGGAGAATCCTCTGCGTCGCAAGCCTACGATATTGATACCGCAATAAGCAATCGGGTCGCGTCCGGCAATGATGAAAGGCGGAATATCCTTACTGAAACGGCATCCTCCCTGAATCATCACATAGCCTCCTACACGGCAGAACTGGTGCATCAGTACGGAAGCACTTACGATGGCATTGTCATCAATAATCACTTCACCAGCCATTTTAGTCTGGTTGCCAATGATACATCCGTTTCCCACAATCGTATCATGAGCCACGTGTACACCTTCCATCAACAGGTTATTATTACCTACCACGGTTTTGCCTTTGGCTGCTGTACCACGATTGATAGTTACATTCTCACGGATGGTATTGTTGTCTCCGACTTCTGCAGTAGTTTCTTCTCCATGAAATTTCAGGTCTTGTGGAATGGCTCCGATTACCGCTCCGGGGAAAATACGGTTTCCGTTTCCAATACGGGAACCATACAGAATGTTGGCATTTGGCATAATTACATTATTATCACCAATGACTACATTCTTGTCAATAAAAACAAAAGGACCTATTTCTACGTTTTCCCCGATTTTAGCTTCCGGGTCTATATATGCTAAAGGACTGATCATGTTACTTGTTTTTTACAATTTGTGCCATAAATTCAGCTTCGCAGACAATCTTTTCACCTACGAAAACATATCCTTTCATGGTTGAGACTCCACGACGGATAGGTGCCATCAGTTCGACTCTGAAAATTAAAGTATCACCTGGAACCACTTTCTGACGGAACTTTACGTTATCTATCTTCAGGAAGTAGGTAGAATATTTTTCCGGTTCGTCTACTGAATTCAAAACCAGCAAACCTCCCACTTGAGCCATTGCTTCAATCTGCAATACACCGGGCATTACAGGCTCTTGCGGAAAATGACCTTGGAAGAACGGTTCGTTAGATGTTACATTCTTAACTCCCACGATGTAATTGGCTCCAATAGCAATTACTTTATCTACCAACTGGAATGGATAACGATGAGGAAGTAATTCACGAATGCGGTTTACATCCATCAAAGGCTCTTCGTTGCAGTTGTAAACCGGAGCTTGTATTTCGTGCATACGGATTTCCTTCCTAAGCTGACGGGCAAATTTGTTGTTGATGGTATGTCCCGGACGTGTAGCAATGATGCGACCTTTAATAGGTTTGCCTACTAACGCCAAATCACCAATGATGTCCAGCAGTTTATGACGTGCAGGTTCATTAGGCCATACCAATGGAATATGGTTGATATATCCTAAATGACTGGCATCCATGTGAGGAACTCCCATCACGTCTGCTAACTTATCGAAGTTCTCCTGGGTCATCTGTCTTTCGTAAATAACGATAGCATTATCCAGGTCACCTCCCTTGATGAGTCCGGCATTCAGTAACGGCTCAATTTCACGGACAAATACGAATGTACGTGCAGAAGCAATTTCTGTAGGGAAGCATTCCATATTTTCCAACGTAGCATATTGGTTGGTCAATATTTTGGAGTCGTATGAAATCAGTGTATTGACGCTGAACTTGTCATCAGGAAGTACAATGATGGAAGAACCTGTTTCTTCATCACGGAACTCAATCTTTGACTTGATGATGTAATAATCTTTCGGAGCAGCTTGTTCTTCGATGCCTACACGCTTGATGCATTCTACGTATGCTTTGGCACTTCCATCCAAAATAGGAAATTCCGGTCCGTCAACTTGAATCAAGCAGTTATCTATACCTGCTGCGTATAATGCAGCCAACGCATGTTCTACGGTACTAACTTTTACCCCGTTTTTTGCTAAAACTGTTCCACGGGTTGTGTCTACCACATTTTCTGCTACAGCATCCAATATGGGCTGGTCGTCCAAATCGATTCGCTGTATCTTATACCCGTAGTGCTCTGGGGCAGGATTGAACGTAACGGTCAGTTTAACTCCCGTATGGAGTCCCTTTCCATTGAGTGAAAAGCTGCCTTTTAAGGTTTGTTGTTTCAACATGGGTTTATTTATTTAGTTGTTTTTTTAATTCTTCAATTTCCTTTTGCAGGTGTCCGAGTTCCACGTACATATCCGGTAGTTTCTTGTAGATAGCTGCAGAACGTGCGAACTGTTTCGGGTCTATTGCTGGATAGCCCATTAATGTAGTGTTTGATTTTGTATTTCCTGGAATACCAGACTGTGCTCCTACATTGACATGGTCTCCTACCTTGATGTGTCCGGCTACTCCCACCTGGCCTCCGAACATACACCATTCGCCAATTTTGGCAGAACCGGCAATTCCTACTTGAGATGCCATAACAGTGTGTTTCCCAATTTCCACATTGTGGGCAACCTGAATCAAGTTATCCAGTTTCACTCCCTGTTTGATAAGTGTATGTCCCATTGTGGCACGGTCAATACAAGTATTGGCGCCAACTTCTACATTGTCTTCCAGTTCCACAATTCCTATTTGTGGAATCTTTTCATAGCCATCTGCTCCCGGAGCAAAACCAAATCCATCGGCACCGATTACGGCTCCGGCGTGAAGAATACAATTGTTCCCAATTCTGCAATCCTGATAGATGGTTACATGAGGATAAATAATCGTGTTCATGCCTATTTTCACATTGCTTCCGATGGTAGCCTGCGGATGTATGCATACATTGTCTCCAATTTCAACCCCATCTTCGATGCACGCAAATGGACCGATGTACACATTCTTTCCAATCTTGGCACTTTCTGCAATGGATGCTAACGGACTTACACCTTGTTTCTTGGGAATGCTCATTTCATATAACGCCATGAGTTTGGCCAGACTTTCGTATGCATTATCCACTTTGATAAGTGTGGTCTGAAGCTCATGTTCAGGTTCGAAATCTTTATTTACCAGTACAATGGAAGATTTCGTGTTGTAGATATAATGAGTGTACTTCGGATTGGATAGAAAGGATAATGCTCCCGATACACCCTCTTCTATTTTGGCAAAGGTGTGTACTGTGGCATTTTCATCACCAACTATAATTCCCTGGATGTATTCCGCAATTTGCTTAGCTGAGAACTCCATATTAGTTATCTTTAATTCCTTGGTTTTCCTTGGTTGTTCTTCAATATTTAGTTGCCTGAAAAAGCATACTTACTACTTAATTATGCAAATTACGTATTTTTTTTTTACATATCCGTGAAAAAAAACAATTATTTACCTGAAACGACCATTAATTTTCATTGGTATCGTATACAAACGCTTCGGAAGGTTGTTTTTATATGATAAAAAAAGAAGTACAAAAATCCCCGTTGAGAATCTTTGTACTTCTTTGTATGTGGAAACTAATTGTTTCTTAGAGAATAGCAGCGAGTTCTTTTTCCATTTGCTGCTGTACCTTTTTGGCTTCTTCTGCAGCTACATTGGCAAAGTTTTCTGTTTTGTCTGCATAGATAATGGCGCGGCTTGAATTGACAATCAATCCACATTCCTTAGTCATACCATATTTGCAGACTTCTTCCAGTGAACCACCCTGAGCACCGATACCAGGTACCAGCAGGAAGTGGTTGGGAACGATTTTGCGGATGTCTTCGAACATACGTCCCTGAGTAGCACCTACCACGTACATCATGTTCTGGTCGTTAGCCCATTCCTGTGATTTACGCAATACTTTTTCGAACAGACGTTCACCTTCCGTATCGGTAGTCAATTGAAAATCGTGTGAGCCTTTGTTGGAAGTCAGAGCCAGCAGGATAACCCATTTCCCTTCATAAGTAAGGAACGGAGTCACGCTGTCTTCTCCCATGTAAGGAGCTACAGTGACAGAATCAATATTCAGTTCCTCAAAGAAAGTGCGGGCATACATGGCGGAAGTGTTGCCGATGTCTCCACGTTTTGCATCAGCGATGATGAACTGGTCTGGATAGTTTTTCTTGATGTATTCTACTGTTTTTTCGAATGCAATCCAACCTTTCACGCCCATACTTTCATAAAAAGCCAGGTTGGGTTTATAAGCGATACAGTAGGGAGCTGTCGCATCGATGATCGCTTTATTGAATGCGAAAATCGGATCTTCTTCTTTCAGAAGGTGTTCCGGAATTTTCTTTATATCAGTATCAAGTCCTACACACAAAAAAGATTTTTTCTTTTTGATGTTTTCAAATAATTCTTGTTTGTTCATGACACGTTTATTTTAATGATAATAATGTATTCCTTTGGTGCGCGCGTAGGGGTAAAATGGTACACGCGTATTTATAATTCACTTTCTTTCAATCGTTCTGCATTTTCAGCCACAATCAGGTGGTCAATGCAGTCCTGAATGTCACCGTCCATGAAGGCCGCCAGGTTGTAGATGGTGTAGTTGATGCGGTGGTCAGTGATACGTCCTTGTGGATAGTTGTAGGTACGTATCTTGGCTGAGCGGTCACCGGTACTTACCATTGTCTTACGTTTGGAAGCGATGTCGTCAATGTATTTTTGGTGCTCCTTGTCGTAGATAAAGGTACGCAAACGGCTGAGGGCACGTTCCTTGTTCTTTGGTTGGTCACGAGTTTCCGTACATTCTATCAGGATTTCTTCTACGATACCGGTGTTAGGATTTTTCCAGTTGTAACGCAAGCGTACGCCAGATTCTACCTTATTGACATTCTGACCTCCGGCACCGCCACTTCGGAATGTATCCCATTTGATTTCACCTTCGTTGATTTCTACGTCAAAAGGTTCTGCTTCGGGAAGTACGGCTACCGATGCGGCCGAGGTGTGTACACGTCCCTGAGTTTCAGTTGCAGGAACTCGCTGTACGCGGTGTACACCTGATTCATATTTCAGCGTACCATACACTTTTTCACCTGTCACCGAACAGATGATTTCTTTAAAACCACCCGCAGCTCCTTCGTTGGCACTGGAAACTTCCAGTCTCCATCCTTTCGATTCGCAGTATTTAGAATACATGCGGAACAGATCGCCGGCAAAGATGGCAGCTTCATCACCTCCTGTACCGCCACGAATTTCCAGAATGGCATTTCGGTCATCTTGCGGATCTGCCGGTACCAACAATAATTTTATTTCTTCTTCCAGTTCCGGAATGCGAGCTTCACAGGCGGCTGCTTCTTCACGAGCCATTTCTTTCATCTCCGGATCATTCTCGCTCATCATCATTTTGGCTTCTTCCAAGCCATTGAGACATTGAAGATACTCCTTGCGGGCAGCCATCAGGTCGCCCAGCTCTTTGTATTCTTTGGTCAGTTTGACGTATCGTTTCTGGTCAGAAATTACATTAGGATCCGTGATGAGGGTAGATACCTCTTCAAAACGGGCTACAAGTCCGTCCAGTTTTTCTAATAAGGTGTTGTTTTCTGCCATTTATGCATTATTAGGGTTTATACCGCGGTTGAATCTATAGGGAAAAGATGTTTTCTCTTTTGTATAAGCATAGAAATAGGTGGAAAGATAGTCTGATATGCTTTCCACCTAAATTTATAAGCGATTAATATTTGAATTCTCCAAATTCAGAACGGATAATCAGTTCCTTGTGGTCACTTTCTTCGATGCGTCCGATAATCTGTGCGTCGATGTTGAACGATTTGCTGATTTCAATTACTTGTTCCGCATGTTCCGGTGACAGGTAAACTTCCAGACGGTGTCCCATGTTGAATACCTTGTACATTTCGTCCCATTCGGTACCGCTTTGTTCTTTAATTGTACGGAACAAAGGAGGAACAGGGAAGAGGTTGTCTTTGATGACACGGCAATTGTCGCCTACGAAGTGCAACACTTTTGTCTGTGCACCACCTGAGCAGTGAACCATACCGTGGATTTCCGGACGCAAGGCATCCAGCAATTTCTTAACTACCGGTGCATAAGTACGTGTCGGAGAAAGAACCAGCTTGCCGGCATCCAGTGGAGAGCCTTCTACGGCATCAGTCAGTTTCAGTTTACCGCTATAGACCAATTCTTCTGGTACAGCCTTGTCGTAGCTTTCCGGATATTTTTCAGCCAGGTATTTGCTGAACACGTCATGACGGGCACTGGTCAGACCGTTGCTTCCCATACCACCGTTGTATTCTTTTTCATAAGTAGCCTGACCATAAGAAGCCAGACCGACGATTACGTCACCCGGACGGATATTGGCATTGTCGATGACATCGGCACGTTTCATACGGCAAGTTACCGTACTGTCTACAATAATCGTACGAACCAGGTCGCCTACATCGGCAGTTTCTCCACCTGTAGCATATACACCGACACCCATTTCGCGAAGTTCAGCCAGCAACTCATCTGTTCCGTTGATGATGGCAGAAATCACTTCTCCCGGTACAAGCAGCTTGTTACGGCCGATGGTAGAAGATACCAAGATGTTATCTACCGCTCCTACGCACAACAAGTCATCGATGTTCATAATCAATGCATCCTGTGCGATACCTTTCCATACAGACAAGTCGCCGGTTTCCTTCCAGTACAAATAAGCCAGTGAAGACTTTGTTCCAGCTCCGTCGGCATGCATGATGTTGCAGTACTCCGGGTCACCTCCTAAAATATCAGGAATGATTTTACAGAATGCTTTGGGGAAAATACCTTTGTCAATGTTCTTGATAGCGTTATGTACATCTTCTTTAGATGCAGATACGCCGCGCTGCATGTATCGTTGATTGCTCATGAGTATAGTAAGTTTGTTTGTTTCAATTGAATGTGCAAATTTAGTGATTATTCCTTTTATTACCATGCGTTTCGGGATAAAATCAGTACACCGTCACTCCGGCAGGGGTCATTGTGCCGTCAGGAGCTAACAGGCTGAATCGGAAAAAGCCTTTTCCCGTTTTCTGAGGAATGTCTTTCTCCGGCTGGACTGTACGTAGAATCTCCATGCCCGTGGCGTCACTCACAATGAGTATATATCCGCTTGGGATAGCCGGAAAGCTTCCGTAATAAATCACAGGATTGTCTTTAGCCGGTACGTTTAAAGCCAGTGGGGTGCTTTCATATCCAAAACGGTTTACGGCTGTAACTGCCCAATAGATACCTCCCTTTGTAGACAAATCAGGCACAAAGGTATATTGACAGCTGTCCGTACGTGTAATAATCAGGTTTTGAGCCTTCTCTGTATCTACCGGATAAGTGGCAGATGCATAAATCCGGTAATAGATTCCTCCCGGCAAAGATGGGGATGCCTTCCACCTCATTTCGATATTGTTTCCTTTTAACACCAAAGAAGGAGAAGTCGGCTGAGAGGGAGGATTGCCTTTTGTCCATCGCATGGGAGGCACTACTGCCGGGTAGGTGTAAAAATGGTTCGTCAGTTCGTCCAGTATTCCTTTGGTATTCTCCAGCATGAATTTGTTACGGAAATAAGCCTGTCCATCCAATCCAATTCTTCGGGAGAAATAAATCTGGCGTATGATTTCATCTACTTTCCAGTTCTGCTCTTTAGGGTGAAGAAAATAGATTCCCAGTCCGGGTACTATCCAACGTTCATTCTTGTTTTCTTTCCAGTCGAGTGCAAAAGGGTAGAAGTGATTTCCCTGGAAATACATCATAGGGAAAAGCGCATCCTGAATACCATCATTTAGCCACTTTTGCGCATCCTGATATACTGTGCTGTATGCGTTCCAGCCAAAGGATGAATAACGCCGTGTGTCGTTGAACTTCCCGATCGGGGAGCTGCTGACTTTTACCCACGGCTTCAGTTGCTTTACCTCCGCATAAATTCGTGCGACAATACGCGTAATATTATCCCGTCTCCATTGCTTGAGCTCCTGCTTTTTCCCATATTTCCGATAGGTATCTTTGTCCGGGAACTTTTCGCCCTGCTCCGGATAGCGGATATAATCCAGGTGGATGCCGTCAATGTCATAGCGACTTGTGATTTCCTTGGCTATCCGGCTCAGGTAATCGGCTGTACCTGGATTTCCAGGGTCAAGGTACCAGCTCCCGTTGAACTGCTTGCACAGTGCCGGTTGTTTTTTTACTACACAGTTCTTTCCCAACAGCGTTACTTGGCGCTTGTTTCCGATAGGAATACACACCAGCCATGCATGAAGTTCCAGTCCTCGTTTGTGGCATGCCATCAGCCCATATCCCAGACGTGCTCCGTCAAGAAACAATAACATACCATAT
>OHAI01002852.1_pt1 | contig 12269 bp, 8 predicted proteins | sample 1577091 | NCBI WGS metagenome assembly OHAI01 (sample SAMEA3541548, study PRJEB24748) | human gut metagenome | biome: human gut; feature: human-associated habitat; material: faeces | place: China | collected 2012
ATTATTTTTGAATATCAAGAAAAGAGACTATTCGTTTACTAACTTTTGATGATAAATCTTAAAAATTTTTATTTGACATGATCTTTTTTCTTCATCAGCCTATACCTCATGAATAGCTGGCTATAAAAGATAATACAGAAGATCCTACCATTCTTCAGCCATAGACTAGTTGAGTTTTACCACTTCGTCAGCTTGTTCCCAAATCACTGGATTATGGGTTGCAATAATGATTATACGCTTTTGATTCTTTAACGTTAACAGCAAGTCCATCACCTCTCGAGAGGTTTCTGGATCAAGTGCTGCAGTTAGTTCATCCGCTAAAATCAAAGGTGGATCCTTTAAAATAACTTTAGCCAATGCAACACGTTGTGCCTCTCCCCCAGATAATTCATAAATCTTTTGATCCAGAGCAAGGTAAGCCAATCCTACTTTTTTTAGCACTTCTTCTTCTTGCTGCTTCTTCTCTTTTTTCGTTAATTTTTGCCCAATCAATCCCAAATCTAAATTTGTAGCGATCGTCTCGTTTTCAAGCAGGCCAAAGTTTTGAAAGAGATAGCCTAATTCATGCTTAAAAAAGTGATGCTGTTTGATTTGTTTCAGTTCTTGCCCTTGATAGCTTATACTCCCTTTTTCATAAGGCTCTATCTTCGCCAAGATATTGAGCAAGGTTGTTTTACCACACCCACTATTTCCGATCAGAGCATAGACCTTACCTTCTGTAAATTGCAAGCTCAAATCTTGAAAGACCGTTCGTTGGCCAAATGATTTGGTTAAATGTTCTACGCTAATCATATTAAGCTCCTTTCAGTACAGTGGCTAACAAGTGGTCTTCTTTATGAGACCGGTACAGGAGAATGAACCAAGCATTAGTAATAAATAGAAAGAGAGTGACAAGAGCAATCCACCATTCTTGAGTGAGAAGGAATACCAAGAGGCTTCCTAATAGCAAGAGGCTACTTTCTGAGAGCAAAATCATTTGGTGAATGTTTACAAATCCCAGACCTGCAATCTTCTTCAAGAAGATTTGTTTTCTAAACTCTTCAAAATATAGGAAATTCATAGTGTTAAAAAGAAGAACAGAGGTTGCTATACCAAAGACTCCTCCTGCAATCGCCATGAGATTTTCTATTTGTATGTTTTGGGCCATTTGCTGGTAAACGTCCACTGCATAGTCGTACTGACTAACACTTTTTTCAAGATCATACTCAGCAACAAGCTTCTTACTATTCTCAAGTCCATTAAAATAAAGGTAGGGATTTAGATGGGTGAAATATGGATTCTCATAGCCTCCAAAACTTTCAGGTTGTATAACCACTAAAACAGGATCTGTAAAGAATTGTTTATAGCTGATTGGTGTGTTGTTGTAGATAAAGCGTTTTTGATGATTCGGAATATACGTTACCTGCGCCTTCATTGATAAGGTGATATTTCCTTGATCATCTCGAGGAGATAGATAATCTTTATATCGTTTGATCATCTCCTCTTCTCGACCTTTTAATTTTTCTGGAAGCAAGAGACCAAATTCTCCTGCTTGTAAGTGATTTAAGTGATTTTTCTCTTCAGGAGATACTGGAACACCTTGGATTTCGAGGTAATTTGGAGTTACATAGAGAGTTCGTGCAAGTGGATCGTAATCTGTGATTGAAAACTCTTTACCTGTACTAAGATCCGTCATAACTCCTTTTGAACTAAAAGATACGAGATTATGATAAGCTAAAAGACCACCATTTTCAATACCAGACTCGATGAGCTTAGACCATTTTGCTCTGTTCTCAATTTGCGTCTCTTTGTTTGTTTTCTGTGAAAAATCCTCCCGAGTGACACCAATTTGAACCCAGTTCGACTGTTTAGACCAAGCCTCACTTCCCTCTTGATAAGTCTGCCAGATAGAGCCATAGATGCTGACACGATGAATTGAGAGACCAATGACAGTGATTGCAAGAAATTGACAAATAAAGAGGAAAACCAAAATGCGCTTTAATGGAACTCTCCCTTTTAGAAGGGTGACTAAATGCATTGTTTGAATACTATATGCAAAAATGAAGGATAAGATAGCAGATAAAATAAGTAACATCCCATTGTAAATGATACTACTTGAAATGATGACGGAATAGGTAAAAGGTGTTAATTGGAAAGAATAAATCAAAACCGCACCCATTATACTTGCGACAATACATCCCAAAAGCAACTCTATACTATCATCTTTTAAGGAATGTCCAAAAAGCTGCAAGCGTCTCATTCCTGAGATATATCGAATCCCAGCGCTTCTCATTTCAAGTGTTTTTTGTATAATAGTCAAAGCGCTAAAACTAATGATAAAAATAACCAAGGCAAGTGATTGTGAACCTGAGCCAAAAAAGGCAATAAAGGTCTGCAGAGGATTTGGTTTCTCTATAAAAGTTTGTGAGAAACCAAGAGTATGAAGCGTTTGATCCAGCTTTTCAGTTTCTAATTCACCTGATAATACATAATAATTCACTACCAGGCTTTCATTGGCAGCCAGTTCTTTCTTCTCTCTTTTAATACCAAGAGGAAGTTTTCCCTCTCCGTAGATATCATAGGTGAAAACAACCTGCCCTTTAGAATCTGTTCTTTGTATCTGACGGGCAATTATACTATGATTTTCCCTTGCCAAACGGTCTAAACTAGAAGATAAGTCTTCATATGTGACGCTCTTTTCTCGTCTCAGCACACCTACTACCGGAAGACTGCTGTGGATAACCGTATTTGGAGAAATAAAGGCAATCCAAATCAAAAAGCTAGAGATGAAAAGGTTTGATAAAACAATAAAGACACGTTTCATATCATCACACTTTCTAAAGCATCAAAGGAAAGTATTACCTAACTAGTCAATCAATTTCATTGTTTGGTGATTACTGAGTATTAAAAATTTTAATAATATTATTGTAAACGAATACATTTTTCCACCTTTACTATACTACAAAATCCTTCGTAAAACAATAATTTCTATGTGAAACTAGTTTCAAAAAAGAGATCCGCTTCTGCGAATCTCTTATGACTTTATTCCACCACTGCTTCAGCAATTTCTTCTGCAGTGATTCCTGCGAAGTAACGACCTAGGTTAATGGTTTGAAGGGCTTTGAGGACGTCTTCACGTTCGTATTTGACACCACGAAGAACCTCTTCTACTGCTGCAACGTCTTCGATACCGAAGAAGTCACCGTAGATCTTGATGTCCTGGATTTTGGATTCAATGACGTTCGCGAAGATTTCAACCTTACCGCTTGGGAATTTGGTGCCACGACGGACATTGTATTCAGGAGACTTTCCATAGTTCCAATCCCAGGTACCAAACTTGGTTTCCTTGATCCGGTTGATTTCAGCCAATTCTTCATCTGAAAAGACGTACTCCGTCATTTCAGGGTATTCTTTCTTCATGTAGTCCAAAAGTAGGTCACGGAACTCTTCCACCGTGATTTTTTCTGGCAATTCATCAATGATATTGGTCACACGTGCACGAACAGATTTAACCCCTTTAGACTCAAACTTGTCTTTAGATACCTTGAGAGCATTGGCAAGGACTGACAAATCAACGTCAAAAAGAAGGCAACCATGGTGCATGATCCGACCATTGATGTAAGCTTGGGCATTTCCACAGAATTTCTTACCATCAATCTCTAAGTCGTTACGACCCGTGAATTCAGCCTTAACCCCAAGTTGAGCCAAGGTGTTGATCACGGGAGTTGAAAAGCTCTTGAAGTCAAAGGCCTTATTTTCATCTTCTTTCGAAATAATGGTGTAGTTGAGGTTGTTCAAATCATGGTAAACAGCCCCACCACCACTGATCCGGCGAACAACTTCAATCCCATGCTCTCGAACATAGTCACGGTTGATTTCTTCGATGGTATTTTGGTGACGACCAACGATTATCGAAGGTTTGTTAATCCAAAGAAGGAAGATTTGATCCTCATCCAATAGATGCTTAAAGGCATACTCTTCTAAAGCAATATTAAAAGCAGTATCATTTGAATAATTAATAATGTATTTCATAGTAATTCCAAAAATTCGTTTTATAAATCCTACTCATAGTAAGATGAGCATTAGACAGAAATAGTTGAATTTCACTTGAATTTTCTGAAGTAGTAAAAAGAAATGTAACGATAACTCGTTACATTTCTCGGAAAAATTGAGACAAGTGGCTCAATTTTTAGGCATGGAACTCTAAGAGAGGTCGCTGCCGTCCGTAGTACGTTTAGAAAATTTAGTAGAAAGAATAATATTATTTCTTCTTAGGTGAATGAACAGCCAAGCCAAGTACATCCGCAAAAGCTTCGTACATCACTTCTGAGAAGGTTGGGTGCCCATGGATAGTCTTGAGCATTTCTTCTACAGTGATTTCCATCTCAATGATGGTTGAAGCTTCGTTGATCAATTCAGCTGCTGCTGGACCAATGATGTGAACCCCAAGAACTTCACCGTATTTCTTGTCTGCAATAACCTTAACAAAACCTTGAGCTGCATCTGATGCAATGGCACGACCGTTCGCCGCAAAGTTAAACTTACCGATTTGAACATCATATTTCTCACGAGCTTGTTCTTCTGTCAAACCAACAGCTGCAACTTCTGGAAGGGTGTAGATCGCTGCAGGAGTCAAGTTCAATTTTGCAACAGCATGATTTCCCTTAAGAGCATTTTCAGCCGCTACTTCACCCATACGGAAGGCAGCGTGAGCCAACATCTTGGTACCGTTGATATCGCCTGGCGCATAGATGCCTGGAACAGATGTTTCCATGTATTCATTGACCTTGATCCGTCCACGATCCAATTCAAACTCGACTTCACCGATACCTTCAAGGTCTGGAACACGTCCGATTGATAGAAGAGCTTTGTTAGCAATGATATCATCTTTGCCTTCAACCTTGATACGGAGTTTTCCGTCTTCTTCAATGATTTCTTGCAGTTTTGTATCGGTCAAGATGGTCATCCCCTTGCGTTCAAGAATCAAACGAAGGTTCTTAGATACTTCCGCATCCATAGCTGGAACGATGCGGTCCATCATTTCGATGACTGTTACTTTTGAACCAAAGGTCATGAAGGCTTGACCAAGTTCGATCCCGACAACACCACCACCGATGATGACAAGGCTTTCTGGAACTTCATTCATTTCAAGAATATCGTCACTGGTCATGACAAGGGATGATTCCATACCTGGAACGTTAATCTTGCTAACTTTTGAACCACCGGCAAGGATGATTTTCTTCGTTTCAAGCAATTCAGAACCATTAACCAAGACATTCTTATCTTTCGTAATGGTACCGATACCCTTGTGAACATCCACTCCGTAGCTGCGAAGAAGTCCTGCAACACCACCGACGAGGGTATTTACGACCTTGTTCTTGGTTTCAAGAACCTTATCCATATCTACTGAGAAACTTGGATTTTCAATGATAATACCACGGTTTGCTGCATGACCAATATTTTCAATAATTTCAGCATTGTGGAGGTAAGTCTTAGTTGGGATACATCCGCGGTTCAAGCATGTTCCACCAAGTTCAGATTTCTCAACAAGAGCAACTTTACCACCTAGTTGAGCTGCCTTAATAGCAGATACGTAGCCAGCAGGGCCCCCACCGATTACTACGATATCATAAGCGTCATCGCTCTTATTGTCATCGTTTGAAGCACTTGCTGCAGCTGGTGCTGGACTCGCTTCTGGTGCTGCTACTCCAGCTGTAGGGATGTTTTCCCCTTCTTCACCAAGGTAACCGATCACTTCTGTTACAGGAACAGTTTCGCCGTCCCCTTTCAAGATAGCAATCAAGTAACCGTCTTCTTCCGCTTCCAACTCCATGCTGACTTTGTCTGTCATGATTTCAAGGAGAACTTCTCCTTCTTTTACAAATTCGCCGACTTTTTTATTCCACTGAACGATTTGTCCTTCGGTCATATCTACGCCGGCTTTTGGCATAATTACTTCTAAGGCCATTTTATTTCCCTCTTTTTCTTGTTTCTATTCTCTCTCGTTGATTAGACCAACATTGAAATCGGGTCTTCAATCAAGGCTTTCAAGTCTTTCATGAATTTGGCACCAGCCATCCCATCGACTACTCGGTGGTCAATGGTCAAGCCCAAGCTCATGATTGGACGAATAACAATTTCACCATTCACAACCACTGGTTTTTCAACCGTTGCACTAACGCCAAGGATGGCAGAGTTTGGTTGGTTGATGATTGGTCCAAATGATTGAACGCCAAACATTCCCAAGTTACTGATGGTAAAGGTTGAGTTTTGCAATTCACTTGGAGCAAGCTTACCATCCAAGGTACGTCCGATAACATCCTTGAAGGCTACGACCAACTCTGACAAAGTCATTTTTTCTGCATTATAGACAACCGGTGTCATCAGTCCATTGTCCATCCCAACTGCCATCGCTAAGTTGACATAGTTATGAGTAATGATGGTTTTGCCATCTTCTGTCAATGACGCATTGATGTATGGGTGTTTCATCAAGGTCTTAACCACTGCTAGAGAAAGCAAATCTGTTACAGTGACTTTCTTGCCAGTGGCTTCCATGATTGGATCCAATACCTTCTTACGAAGGGCCAACATTTGAGACATATCAACGTCATAGTTCAAAGTAAAGGTTGGTGCTGTCAAGTAAGATTCCACCATCCGTTGAGCGATCACCTTCCGCATTGGTGTCATCGGAATCCGCTCGATCTCACCATAAGGTGTCACATTATCTGGAGCTTCCTCCACCTTCTCGATTTGAGCCGGTGACTTAATGGTCTCATTCTCGATATTTTCAGGAAGGAAAGCAAGGACGTCCTTCTTCATGATCTTGCCACGATGACCAGTTCCTTGGATTTCTTGCCAAGCAATATTGTGTTCTAAAGCAATTCGTTTTGCAAGTGGTGAAATGCGAACCACATTTGTGTCTTTATAGGTTTCCACGTCTTCTTTGTGGACACGACCGTTTGCGCCTGAACCAGAAACATCATAGAGGTTGATCCCAAGATCATCCGCTAACTTTCTAGCCGCAGGAGTCGCTCTTAGCTTATCATCAGCCATGACCTCTCCTATTCTATTATAAGATATCAAGGACGTAGAGGAGAAAGAAAAAATAGGAGATTGACGCTGTGTTCGATGAACACAAGGAAATCTATCTTTTTTTCACAGTCCTCCGTCCGGATTCAGTTATAAGATACTAAGGGCGTTTAAAAGCGACCGAAAAATAGGAAATCGACGCAGACTTCGATGAAGTCAAGGAGATTTATCTTTTTTCCGAGCTTTTAGCCCGTGCTCTAATTTAAATGACATTACATAATTTATGTTATGTATTATTCTTTATTGTACGTTTTACGAATGGCTTCTTTGATGCTTTCAACTGTTGGAATCATTGCATTCTCAAGATTTTGTGCGTAAGGCATTGGCACATCTTCCCCCGCACAACGTCGGATTGGTGCATCCAAGTAATCAAATGCTTCTGATTCAGAAATGATAGCTGAAATTTCACCGATATAGCCACTTGTTTTGTGGGCATCATTGACAAGGACTACTTTTCCTGTCTTCTTGACAGAATTAATGATGATCTCTTTATCGAGTGGGACCAAAGTCCGTGGGTCTACTACTTCTACTGAGATACCTTCTTCTGCCAATTCTTCAGCGGCTTGCATCACGCGACGAAGCATTTTTCCGTAGGTTACGACAGTGACGTCAGTTCCTTCGCGTTTGATTTCTCCGACACCAAGAGGAATCGTGTAGTCTGGATCAACTGGCACTTCCCCTTTTTGGTTGAATTCTGATTTATATTCAAGAATGATAACTGGGTTGTTATCACGGATAGATGACTTGAGAAGTCCCTTCATATCCGCTGGAGTTCCAGGAGCAACAACTTTCAAACCAGGAATATGAGTAAACCAAGATTCCAAAGATTGGGAGTGTTGGGCTGCAGAACCAACTCCGTTACCAGCAGCACAGCGGATTGTCATTGGGACTTGACCTTTCCCACCAAACATGTAGCGAGTCTTAGCAGCTTGGTTAACGATAGCATCCATGGCAATCACTGAGAAATCCATGAAGGTCATATCAACGATTGGGCGAAGTCCGGTCATGGCTGCACCAGCTGCTGCTCCTGAAATCGCAGCCTCAGAAATCGGACAGTCACGAACACGTTCTGGACCGAATTCCTCCAGCATCCCTACAGAAGTACCGAAGTCTCCACCGAACACTCCGACATCTTCTCCCATCAACAATACATTTTCGTCGCGACGCATTTCCTCAGACATAGCAAGGATAATGGTATCGCGGAAAGACATTAATTTAGTTTCCATAATTCTCTACTCCCCCTTAGTCTGCGTAAATATCTTCGAAAGCTGATTCGAGTGGAGGGAATGGGCTTTCTTCCGCAAATTTTACCGAAGCTTCAACTGCTTCTTTTACTTCTTCTTGGATCTGATCCAATTCTTCTGCGCTCGCAATCTCATTTTCAAGGAGATACTTGCGAAGGTTTTCGATTGGATCTTTCTTCTTCCACTCTTCGACTTCTTCACGGGTCCGGTATTTACCAGGGTCTGAAGATGAGTGACCAAGCCAACGATAGGTGACACTCTCGATCAAGACAGGGCCTTTACCAGAGCGGACGTGATCGACTGCCTTCTTAAATCCTTCATAGACATCAATAACGTTGTTCCCATCAGGAATAAACATTCCAGGAATGCCGTAAGCAGCACTACGCTCGTAGATATGCTTGACATTGGTCATTTTCTTAATGTCAGCAGAGATTCCATAACCGTTATTGATACAGTAGAAAATAACTGGGAGGTTCCAGATGGAAGCCATATTGACCGCTTCGTGGAAGACACCTTCGTTGGTTGCGCCGTCCCCAAAGAAGCAGACAACAATCTTACCAGTCTTTTTCATTTGTTGAGTAAGAGCTGCACCTACTGCAATTCCCATACCACCACCAACGATCCCGTTGGCACCAAGGTTACCAGCATCCAGATCAGCGATATGCATGGAGCCGCCTTTCCCCTTACAAGTACCGGTATATTTCCCCAGGATTTCAGCCATCATACCGTTAAGGTCAATACCTTTAGCAATAGCTTGTCCGTGACCACGGTGATTTGAGGTGATGAGGTCATCTTCATTTAGAGCTAACATAGCCCCAACGTTTGCAGCTTCTTCCCCAACAGAAAAGTGCGTCATACCGGGCACTTTTCCTTTTTTTACTAACTGTGCAATTTTTAAGTCCATGCGACGGATTTCTTCCATTTTACGGAACATTTCCAATAAGAGAATTTTATCTAATGTTGCCATCATTTCGCCTTTCTTAGCATTTATTCATTCATTTTTATTCTAGCCAAATATGAAAGCACTGTCAAAAATAATGCTCATATGATTTCACAAACTTTATTCCTTGGAAGAAGGTTTTATAAGCTTTTTAAAATCCAAATACAATATTTCACAATCTTTTCTCTTCTTCCTTTGCTATACATATAAAAAAACCGATAGGATCCTATCCTACCGGTCGTTATCTTATGATTGGCGTTGGCCAAAGTCATGAATCATTTGTTCCAATTCTTCACGACTAGGTGTTGTAAGCATATAGAGGTAATCTCCCTGAAGTTCCGCAAAGGCTGCAGGCATGTCTTTCTTGACACGGAATTGATCATGGTATTTAGCCAAAACTTCTTCTTCTGACAGAACATAGGCTGCATTGGCACGGCGTGAAGTCGCCAAGCAATATAGGGGCTCAAATTCAGAAGCTGGGAAAGGTTCTCCAGCTACGATAGCAGCATAGCCACGGTACAAATCAATCGAGTGGGCATAGTTGTAGACGTCAATGGTAAAGCCACCTGCAGGGCGATTATTGTACTCGATCGCAATATAGTCATCCCCATCGCGGAAGAATTCGATGTGGAAGAAACGTTCTTTCATGCCAAAGGCTTTGACAATCGCTTCCCCGTATTGACGCAATTTTGGATCCATCTCTTTAAGAACATAATAAGAGTTGTCCATCTTGTAGAGCATCAAATCGAGTGGCGTATAAGCATAGTCAAATGTAGTGGAGAAGACAATGTTGCCATCACGATCAACCAGACCATCAAAGGTACAAATCTCACTAGAAGTGACAAATTTCTCAAAGAAGTACTCTGTATGGCCATCCCATTCTGCCTTGAAATGGTCCACATCTTCTGGCGTTTCGATCTTGAAGGTCGCTGCTGCTCCTACCCCATTGTCAGGCTTAGCAATCAATGGTAACCCAATCTTCTTCACGGCCTTATCAATGTCTTTTTCTGTTTTAACCACAGCACCCGGAACGACTGGGACTCCAGCCTTCTTGAAGAGTTTCTTCATTTCGGATTTGAACTTGGTTTTCTTCAAATCTTTTGGCTTAGCCCCGAAGACATTGAATTGCTCCCGAAGCGCTGCATCCAATTCCAACCAGTATTCATTGTGGGATTCGATGCGATCGATTGGCCCGTGTTTGTAGAAAAGAAAGGCTACTGCTCGCTTCACTTCGTCTAGATTTTCCAAATTTTCAACTCGGAAATATTCTGTTAAGCTGTTGCGCAAAGGCTCATCTAACTGTTCATATGGCTCTTGACCAATTCCCAAAACAGTGATCCCTTTATTAGCCAATTCAATTGTAAATTGTTGGAAGTTTTGTGGGTAATATGGTGAAATAACGATATAATTCATTGAGGTCTCCTCCCTTTTTACTTATAGATGCATTTGGCCTAGGAAATAAGGCATTTGTTTGCGCCACCATTCCCAATCGTGGGCGACATCATGTCCCCATTCAGCGAACCATGCAGGAATATTTTTGTGATCAAAAGCTTCTTTCAGTTTGTAGAAAGATGGAAGTCCATCTTGTTCCCAAGCTCCTAAACCAGTACAAACAACGATTTCCGCCTGACGGTAACGATCGATAAACCAGCCATCATTTTGGTTCCAAATATAATCAGATGGCGAGTTTTGGTAAATGGCTTCATCGCCTCCAAAGTCACCAACAAAAAAACGAGCGTCATAGACACCACTCAAGGCAATCACTTTGTTAAAGACATCTGGATGTTGCAAGAAGAAATTGAGTGCGTGGTAGGCTCCCATAGAGCAACCAGTTGTCATCATCGGATCAAACCAGCCTGTTTTGTGTTTGATAAAAGGAATGGCTTCTTCAATCACATAGCGTTCATAAGCTCGGTGCATTCCTGCTCGATCGTGAGGATTCTTCCAATTACAAAGCCAGCTATCACTATCCACACTCGAAAGGGTAAAGAATTGAACCCGTCCTTCTTCGATAAACTGAGCACAAGCATCAATCATACCAAAATCATAGTACTCGTTATGGCTTCCACCTGATGAAGCAAAGACCACAACAGGAATCCCTGCGTGTCCATAGCGGTTCAAATACATTTCACGGTTGAGTTGGCCACTCCAGTGGCTTAAATGTTCAATATTCATAAGTTCCCTCTTTCTCTATAATTCTTTATTTACAGGCTATTAATCCCATTTTTCTGCCAAAAAACGAAGGCATTCTGGTAAATGTTCAGCCCAAGCTTCTTCGTGGTGAATAGCTCCAGATTGAATCCGAATGGCAATATTTTCTAAAGCAACTCCTTGTTGGATAACGTCGTGATAATAACGAAGGGATGAATCAATGTAGGCTTGCTTGATATTTCCCGCCATCAGCGTTTTATCTGTATCATCCGCCTCTTCAGTACCTACATAGATGTATATCCGTTGATCTGCATATAATTTTTTGCGTTCGATATAATGATTGAAGGCATCTTGGTGTAGCCAGTTAGCAGATGAAAAGACACCTAAACAACCAATTTGATCTTGGTACTCTAAGCCCAAAAATTGGGTAATATTCCCACCCAAGGAAGATCCAATCATGGCCGTATGTTCTCTGTCAGCAAGAGTCCGGTATTCTTGGTCAATGAAAGGTTTGACCACTTCCATAACGAACTCTCCGTACTCAACGCCCTTGCCACCAAATTGCATTCCGGGAATATTGGACTCCTTGTACTTCCATGCAGAATATTCGTTCATACGTTGGAAACCGTCGTTATCAATCGCAACGACAATCATGCGGCTAATATCAGGATTCCGCTTAATGGCTGGAATCACCTTCCAGGAATGACCTGCAAAAGCTTCCTTGCTATAGAGAACATTCTGGCCATCATGAAAATAGACAACAGGATAGCGTCGATCGGTATCTGTTTCATAATTCTTAGGTAATAAGACCCGCACACGACGGAGTTTTCCGGTATAAGGCACTTTCAACTCGTGTGTCTTCATAT
>OHAI01002862.1_pt1 | contig 12236 bp, 15 predicted proteins | sample 1577091 | NCBI WGS metagenome assembly OHAI01 (sample SAMEA3541548, study PRJEB24748) | human gut metagenome | biome: human gut; feature: human-associated habitat; material: faeces | place: China | collected 2012
ACAATCCAAAAACAATTAAGAGGCTAGGACTTTTGTCCCAGCCTCTAACAGGTTGAAGTAGAATGCCTCATTCGTCGTCATCCAACTCCACTTCTCCATGGATTTTGATGTATTCTCCATTCCTGCGGTCATCTTCTACCCAAACCGGGTCTCTTACATCATCCATAAACGGAATTTCTTCCAAACTCAGCTCATTGGCCTCTTCATAACTCATCGAAAGGATATCCTCATGCCGTTTTTTAAATTCTTCCACACTTAACCAGCTCTTTTTATCATCTTCGCTAATCTGAGCGTCAATAGCAGTCGCAATTTCAATGGCCATAATATACATAGCTCTTTTATCAACAGTGAGAAGGTCAAGGTGGGTAGAAGCTAATCGGAGACAGTCTCCTTTTTCTCGATAGTCTGTTACTGGATTGTCTTCAAAATCTAATTCAAGATTTTCATATACATGACTTCCAAATTCGTTGGTAATCCCTTCTTTCAACCGAACATTATTCCATCTATTATCATGCATCCACTTACTTAATTTTAAGTGAATAGTTGGGTCTGTTTTAAATGGGCGAGTATTCCCAAAATAAGAAAAATCTACTGTCTTCCCATCTTTTTCCTCAAACCACATTCTCTTCGCTAGTTCTATATAATCAAACGGAATTTTTCTGGTGTAATCACCTTTGATATATAGTCTCACTCGTCTTCCTCATCGTCATCGTAAACACGTTCGCCATGGATAGCGATGTACTCTTCCCATCCCTTGTGTAAATCATCCCAAAGTGGTTCATCCACCGCCTCCATGACCTTAAGTTCCTCCAAACTAATATCAACCGCCTTATCGTAGCTCAATTGTAGCAGATTTGCATGTATCATTTTGAATTCTCCAATACTCAGCCAAGTTTCTTTATCGTCTTCACTGATTTTACCATCAATAGAAGAGGCTATTTCAATCGCCATAATATACATCGCACGCTTGTCAACTGTTAAAATATCTAGATGAGTGGAAATAATTCGCAAATAATCACCTTTCTCACGCCCATCGCTTTCATAAGAATTTTCTAGATCCAATGTCAAATTCTCATATTCAAATGTCTTCCAAGGGTTTATATTTTTGTTAAAATTTGCACTCTCCCACCGTTCGTCATTATGCTTAAATTTATCCAATCGTAAATTTAAATGTAAATATTCATCCCAAGCATAGGAAAAATCGAGAGGAAGTCCTTTTCGCTCTTTAAACCACATCTTTTGAGCTATTTCTTTAAACTCATCATAAAAATCAGTTTTTGTATAATCGCCTTTTAAATATAATTTCATTCGTCCTCGTCGTCATAAATTCGTTCGCCGTGAATTTTGATGTACTCTTCACGAAGGCGTTCTTCCTCTTCCCATAGAGGATCTTCTACAGGTCTCATACTTTTCAGTTCCTCCACACTGATATCAGTTGCTTGATCGTAGGTTAGGGATAATATATCCTTGTGCAACTCCTTAAAAGTCTCTACATCTATCCAAGTCTGTTTGCCGTCCGAACTAATTTTTCCATCAATTGCACCAGCAACATCGACTGCCATAATATACATCGCACGTTTATCAACTGTTAAAACATCTGTATGAGAAGTTGCGATACGTAAATAATCCCCACGTTCTCTCCACTCTGTAATGAAAGTTTTTTCAAATTCCAATGTTATACTCTCATATTCCAAAGACAACCAAGGATTGCTCGGAATTATAAAAGAAGCTTTATCCCATCTTTCATCAACAGAAGCCCATTTGTGTAACCGAACACCAAAGTAAAAATCATCTTGTAGCACTCATCATCCCCGACGTTGGAGTAACTTATTTTCTTGCCATTCCGTTCTTTAAACCACATCTTCCAAACAAGTTCTCTTGTCGTAAAGGTTATTTTTTTCGTAAAATCACTTTTGATGTATAGTCTCATAAATCTGAGATATCGCCTCCATGTGCTAGTATATATTCTTTTCGACGATTGGCTTCTTCCTCCCAAAGAGGGTCGTCTACCACATCCATTGTTTGAATTTCAGTCAAACTTAGTTCATTTGCTTCTTCAAAAGTTAGAGATAGAATAGCCTCGTGTTTTCTTTTAAACTCCTCGATTGTCAACCAGCTAGCCTTATTATCCTCGCTAATTTGCCCGTCAATCACCTTTGCAATCTCAAGCGCCATAATGTACATGGCGCGTTTATCAACTGTTAAAACTTCTAGATGGGTGGTTAAAATACGGAGATAGTCTCCCTTTTCATTATAATCCGTAGCAAATGCATCTTCAAAATTAATTTCAATACATTCGTCAAGATGTGAAAAGAGTCTTCGTACCCCTTCCTTTAAGGGGGCACTAGACCATCTCTTATCGGCAGTGCCTTTCCTCAAGGATAAATTTGAGAAAAAATCTTCTTGTAATGCATCATTGTTCCCAGCATTTGAGTAAGAAATTTGCTCATCTTCTGGAAACCACATTTTACCAGCTAGTTCTAAATAACCATAAGGTACTCTTTTTGTATAATCGCCTTTTAAATATAATTTCATTGTTCACTCCTTATTGCGTCAAGTATTTAAAAGCTTTCCACATATTTTTGATAACTTCTTCTTTAGCTCCTTTTCCAAGTCCATTTAGTTCAGAACGTTTGCTTACCCAGTCTACAATATCCTGCCTACTTGAAATCCTTGAAACCTTAATATCTATGTCGAGGTCATAACCCGATTTCCCACTCCCCGATTGAACTTGGATTTTCCCACTATCTGGCTCCGCATCAACTCGAATATTATCGACTTTTTTACCGTTAACTCGTCCAGAAATCTTTTTTCCAAAAGACTTACTCGTCGGTTTATTTGCCTGCCAGCTATCGTAGTTGCTAGAATAATTAACTTGAATTTCAGCGTTTGCGCCACCTGTTTTACTAATAGCAGATCCTACAGATACTACACCACTAAATATGAGTGCATTTCCTGCATCTAAAGCAAGCCCTGCTGCAGTTGTTCCAGCAATAAAGCTTGCTCCACCTGTCTCAGGAGCTAAAGCTAAACCTCCAGTTTCTGCTGCTACGCTAGCAAAATCAAGCAGTAAACCTGATAACATCTGACTAACTCCACCCCAAAATTCAGTGGAATTAGCTTCAAAATTTTCTTGAAGAAGTTCTTGATATTTTTCGTTGATCAATCTCGTAGAAGCACTATCATACTTCCCATTTTTTAGCACAGAAAAGTTATCATCTTTTTGATAATGTCGATCTTTATAAGCACTATTATCAAAAATTTCAATTAAATTCCCTTCATTGTCAATTTTTAGAGTATGGTTATAATCATCAATTATTTTTTTCCACTGTGACCGATCCTGTCCTTTTAGGCGTTTTTTTAACTCTTCCCGATAATAGGTATCTCCATCATCTGATAATAACATATCTCTCGACGCTTGATTTAAAGTCCTTGTTAAGGCATCCTGATAGTCTCTTTTAGCGTAGGAAACAACTTTTGTTTGTTTCATTTTGTCAAACCAAGTCATGTCGACACCATCCGCATAGTAATTTCCGTTGCTATCAACTATAATTTGACTTAGTTGTTCCGCTCCTTCAATCGCTAAATGAAGAATTTCAAGACTGTCTGAAAAATACTGATTTACTTGCTCAACAAACCATTCTAATTTTTCAATTTTTTCTTCAAGATCTTTGATTTGCATCCGTGTTTTATCAGCCAATTCATGAAGTACTCTATTTTCTGATAAATTTTGATCCAGATTTGCAGTAAGAAATGCTCCTACACGATTCAAAAAATCCTCATTCTTTCTAATTAGATCTTGATACTTTGAAAGCTGTTTTTCCCAACTTTGTTTTTGTGTCTTCAAATCATCTAAATCTAATTCTCCATATTTTGATACGACTGCATCCGCATTTTTGTACGAATTTAATTCAATCTGAATATCGTCGATCGCTTCTTGTAATTTTTTGATACATGGGATAATAATATTTCCAAATAAATTTTTCCCAGCCTCATATGCAGCACCTTGAAGTCTTCCTGCTTCGATTTCTGCAATTAAATGATCACTTCCACTAGTAAGTTTTTCTGTAATCTGAGTAGCAATTTGAATATTACTGCTCATAGCTTCAATCAGAGCAGCAGATTCTGATGAACTGTATCTCACTCCCACGGCAAACTATTCCTTTCTCTTATCAATTTTTCTCTCTGAATGTCTAAGTTTTTTAAAACATTCCGAAACTCTTCACTGAGACCATCTATCTGTCTAACCACATAATTTCTTGCAATTAAATCCATTTCATTCTTTTCTTGAAAAAATAAGTTATTTTGATCTGAAAGAGACAACTTTTCTTCTGCTTCTCGTGTAATCAACGAAAGATCTTCTATAAATTCATCTAAACTTTTTTGATACTCACGACTTAAATTTAAAATAAGATCTTCCTGTCGTTCTGTTTTTACAATCTCTTGGAATAGTTTATCTCGCTTTTTTTTATTAACATCCTCCATCATGGTTAGCTTTCCCATCTTTGTGCCTGTTCTACATCACGCTTTTCAAGCACAGCAGCAATTTGAGGAAATTTATTAGCTTGGATTAGAACAGCTTCACTAAATTTTCCTACAGCTTGAAGTAAGTGATTATTCACCTCTTTTCCCTTCTCCATACCTGCAATCCCAGCAGAATAACTAAACTCTACTTGTTTATTCTCATTTTGTGATACATCTACACCAGTCAACTCACCAATAGCCGCTTGCGCATCAATTGGGCTGGATTTTATTTGGAGTTTATCCATATATTTCACCCTCAAATCTTATTATTCCCCTCCATCATATCATAATTTGAAGAAAAATACTCTTTCTTTTATGAAAAAACATACTCAATTTTCTTTAATTTATTAATAGTTAGAGACAAGCTTCTGGCAAAATAAATATTGTAACCTTCATTCAAAAAGCCCCCAGCAATCACTGAGGGCTTGACTGATTAGCGATAGCTAAGAGCACGTTTGATGGTCTTCCATGGTCCGAGGTCATCGGTCTGGAGGATTAAGCTCGCATAGATTCGAGCGATGAGCACTGTTCCCACGATGGTAAAGAGGACCGCAATTCCCAATGAAGCCCAAGATTCAAGACCAGTCGCATAGCCATTGATGGTACGGAAAGGCATGAAGAAAGTTGAAATGAATGGAATGTACGAACCGATCTTCAATAAGAAGACATCACCAGCACTTCCCAAGGTGGTTACCCCAAAGAAGCTAAAGAGGACTAACATCATCAGTGGCGAAATCGCTTTTCCTGAATCTTCAGGTCGTGCTACTGTGGAGCCTAAGAAGGCAGAGAGCACCACATACATAAAGACCCCAAGGATAATGAAGAAGACCGTATTGAGCGAGATCGCTTCTGCTAGATGCTGGGTAATTGGAGAGTTTGGAGCGAGAAAATCCTTGACAACAGGGATATCTGCTCTAAAGATCCAAACGGCTACAAGCCCAACGACATAGACAAAAATGTGGGTAAAAATCACTCCGAAGAGTCCGAGCATGCGTGCGAAAAAATAGTCGGTTGCTTTGATACTAGAGAAGACCACTTCCATGATCTTGGTTCCTTTTTCACTGGCCACTTCTTGGGCTGTGATACCAGAGTAGAACATCAAAATCATATAAAGCAACATTCCTAGAGCACCTGCAACCATGGTTTGCACCATTTTCAAGCCTTCTTTTTTCTCATCAATTTTTTCTTTCAGAGAAACCTGTTGAGACAAGGCTGTCAGTTGCTCTTTGCTTAGATTGGCACGCGCTAGATTGATCCCTTGTTGGACTTGGCTTAATTTTGCAGAGACAAGGGATTTCAATCCCATTTTCATGGCTTGGTCGCCCACATAAGTCGCTTCTAGCTGGCCATCTTTTTCATCGACCGTTAGGTAAGCAGCTGCTTTCTCATCCTTGATAGCTTTTTTAGCTGCAGCTTCATCTTTGTAGTCTAAGGTCAAGCCATCGGTTTCTTTGAGGCTTTCTTTGACAGCTGCCACTTCTGTCACCAAGGCCACCTGGTTCTTGGCTTCTGTAGATGAACCTGTCAGATAACCGATTCCAATGCTCAACCCTAAAAAGAGGAAGGGACCGAAGACCATGAAGAGAAAACTCCATGATTTCACTTGTCTGATATAGGTTTCTTTCATTACGACAAACATCTGTTTCATACTTCTACTCCTGATTCAAGTTTAAAGATCTCATCAATAGTTGGTGCTTGGTGGTCAAAGGTCGCAAGGTAGTGGCCCTTGGTCAAGCGGTCAAATAATTCTGGACCAGCTGAAGCGTCATCCAAGATTAGCTTCCAAGTCCCTTGCTTGGTCATGCTGACCTTGGTCACGTGTGGCAGAGCTTCTAGCTCTTCTTTACTAAAGTCGTTAGAGACAAAGAGACGGGTCTTGCCATAGCTATTCCGGACCTCTTGGACAGGCCCTGAAAGGACCACCGAACCATCACGGATCATTAGGATATCATCACACAACTCTTCGACATTGGTCATGACGTGGTCAGAAAAGATAATGGTTGCCCCACGCTCTTTTTCTTCAAAGATGACCTGCTTGAGCACTTCTGTATTGACCGGATCCAAGCCACTAAAGGGTTCATCTAAAATGATCAATTTAGGCTCATGGATCAAGGTGATGATCAGTTGAACCTTCTGTTGGTTCCCTTTTGAGAGGCTCTTGATTTTATCAGTCAATTTCCCTTTTACTTGGAGTTTTTCCATCCAGGTCGGTAATTTTTCCTTGACCTCGGCAGTGCTCATTCCTTTTAAGGCAGCCAAATAGCGGACCTGCTCAAAAATTGTGAGTTTTGGCATGAGACTACGCTCTTCCGGCAAATAGCCAATTTCTTTGTATGTTTCTTGCGTAATCGCTTTGCCATCTAGGCGGATCTCACCGCTGTAGTCCAAAAAGCGCAGGATGCTGTGGAAAATGGTGGTTTTCCCAGCCCCATTTTTCCCAACCAAACCAAGGATATGCCCTTGTTGAGCTGTTAGATCCACTCCAAAGAGGACCTGCTTATTGCCAAAGCTTTTTTCTAAATGTCTAATTTCTAACATGAATGACTCCTTTACTCTTTATAATAACGTTTGGTAATCTTGTATTGTGAGACCAAGATATAGATATAAATTAGTGATACAACTACTAAGGCTAATAAGATATCGGTATGGAAAAAGGTACCAATCAAGAAAATTCCAATTAAAGCAAAAGGCAAGATATAATTGCTTAACTTAACCACCACTTCGAAATTTTCCTCGTAGCTAATCTGCTTTTCTGCTTCATCCATCATACTCATCATAAATTCACGCACTTCCTTGGCATTAGCATTGCGAGGGATCGGTTTTCCATAAAGCAAATGGAAGGTCTTGCGAAAGAAGATATCCGATAAGAAAAATAGGGCAATCAAAACAAGAAAGAGATAGAGCATGGTAAAAGTGCCAAAGATAAAAGCCAAGTGCCCTGTGGAAGGTCTATCTAAGTCGACCAATTGACTATAAAAAATGACGACTAAAAAGTATGGCAAGATCATGATGCCTTTAAAAATGGTCGCTAAACCATACAGTTTTTTCTTTTGAATGTCATAGTGATAGGCTTCATCAGCGTCTTCTATCTGGAGCATCTTTTGATGGACTTTTCTCGCGCTTATTAGTAAGGCTATCGTGACCATAAACAAGATAAGAAACAAAAGTATTGAACCCAAAAGGAGTACTTCTTTACTAAAGAAGGATTGGATTTCAAGGGGCTTTTCGGATCCAAACATGCCTGTCAAAAAACTAATGACTCCTCCAATCAAGCCGGAACCTGTGATGATTCCGACATTTCTCCAAAAACGGTAACGCGCTGACCTTTCTTTATACTTCTTTTTCACTTTCATTCCTCTCCCTCTACTAGACTAAAGACATTCTCCACCGGTTCCTTGAAAATCTGGGCGATGGTGATCGCAATGATAACTGAGGGGGTGTATTCTCCCCGCTCCAAGAGACTGATGGACTGGCGCGAGACTCCTGCTAGCTTGGCTAGCTCGGATTGGTTGAGCCCATCACGCGCCCTCAGCTCTTTCAGTCGATTTTTTAAGATCATGGCTTTCGCCTCCTATAGCTGAACATCTTGAATATCTTCGATGCGAACTAATTTTGTCTCGCTTTGCTGTTTATTATTCACACGAGTCAGTTTAACCCAATCTTCATCGATATCCATAATTTCATATTTGGTTCCAAAACCATTTACTGTGACAGTGACCGTTTGGCCTTTCAATTCTTCTAAAAGTCTAGACATGTCTTGATTTCCTTTCACTTGTTTTTCTAATCGTCTAATGCGTTTGTTCAATCTTTTTATCTTCTTTTCTGTGCTTGCATAAATGATAACCAGAAAAGGGATAAAAATAATCCACACGGCTCCCATAAGAAAACCTCTCCTTCTTTCAACTAAAATCATTGTAACACTTCTTTTTCTTTTTGACAAGTATATTTTACAAAAAAATAAAAATATTTGTCAAAAATAGAAGGATGGTTGACATAGATATTTTGAGGCAAGAAATAAAAGGCCCGCATTTGCGCACCTTTTAGTGATCCTTTTCCCATTGACAGCCACCATAAAAATTTTTTATAATGAAGAAAATACGATGAAGGAGAACCTACATGACGATTCGTTTAGCGCAACCAAAAGATATTCCTGCTTTGCTTGGACTCTTAGAACAGATTCTTTCCGTTCACCACCAGGCTCGTCCCGATATTTTCAAGGAAAGTGGCGGAAAATATAGTGAAGAAGAGTTAGAACAGTTAATGGCGCAAGATCAGACACCGATTTTCGTCTATGAAAATGCGGATGGCCAGATCCTAGGACATCTCTTCGTCACTATTAAAGAAGTCTCTGACAATCCTGTGCTTCATCCGATAAAAACCCTCTTCATCGAGGACTTGTGTGTCGATCAAGCAGCGCGTGGGCAAAAGATCGGCGATCAACTCTATCAATTCGCTGTCAGCTATGCCAAGAAAATCGGCTGCTACAACCTAACTCTTAATGTCTGGAATGACAATGAAGGAGCCCTTCGCTTCTATCAAAGACAGGGCATGAAACCTCAAGAAACGGTCATGGAAACCATCTTGTAAAATGAATTTTAAAAACCGTTGATGAGTCATCAACGGTTTTTTCTATACACATTTTAACGTACTTCTGCGTCTACTTTTTCTTCGAGAGAAGCTTGGATTTTTTCCATGTAGCGTGCGACTTCTTCGTCCGTCAAGCTATCTTCAGGATTTTGGAAGGTCAAGCTGTAGGCCATAGACTTCATACCGATACCTAGTTTTTCACCGGAGAAGACGTCAAAGAGTTTGATATCTGTTAAGCGTTTCACGCCAGCAGCTTGAATCGCATCAACCACTTCTTGGTGGGTCACTTCTGCTTTGAGAAGAAGGGCGATATCACGGCTCACGGCTGGGAATTTAGTGATTTCCACAAAGGCTGCGGCTGGTTGAAGAGCTGCTTCAATAGCAGATAAGTTCAATTCTGCCACATAGGTTTCTGGGATATCATAAGCCTTAGCTGTTACAGGGTGGACTTGTCCCAAGACCCCAATCACTTGGTCACCAAGTGAGATCAAGGCTGTACGCCCTGGGTGGAGACTCTTGATTTCAGAAGTTGCTGTATAAGTCACATCAAGACCCAAGCGAGCAAAGAGGGCTTCCAAAATTCCCTTGGCATAGAAGAAGTCAACTGGAACAGCTGCAGTTTGGAAGTCTTTTTCAGCGACTAGACCAGTTAAAGCAAAGGCAAAGCTGTTGATTTCGTTTGGTAAGTCTTCTTTTGGATTTCCTGTCTGTTCAAAGACTTTTCCGATCTCGTAGAGGGCCAAATCTTTGTTCTTACGAGCGACGTTGTAAGCTACGGTATCCAAGATTCCTGAGATCATATTTTGACGGAGGACTGAACGATCCACAGTCATTGGCCACATGAGCTCTGTTAAGTTACTTGGCGCAGTTGTGAATTCCACGGCTTTTTCAGGAGTTGTCAGCGCATAAGTGATGATTTCAGTCAAGCCTGCTCCTTCAGCAATGGTCCGAACTTGACGACGCAATTTTTGAGTCGCTGTCAATTCACCGGCTGTCCCGTCATCTTTTGGAAGGGTTGCTGGTAATTTGTCATAACCATAAATTCGAGCAATTTCTTCAAAGAGGTCCGCTTCGATAGTGATGTCCCAACGGCGACGAGGAACGCTGACTGTGAAGCTTTCTGCATTTCCAGAAAGGCCAAAACCAAGACGACGGAAGACATCTTCGACATCCGCGTAGGAAAGCTCTGTCCCAAGGACACGGTTCACGTCTGCAAGAGTTGAAGAAACTTCCACATCAGAAGTATCCAACTGGCCTGCTGAAACGATGCCCTTACGCACGGTTGCACCAGCCAATTCAGCAATCATGCTCGCTGCCGCATCAAGGGCTTCATTGACAGTTGCCACATTGATCCCTTTTTCAAAACGTGAAGATGATTCAGAACGAAGGTTGAGGCGACCGCTGGTCTTACGGATTGATTTGCCATTGAAGACAGCCGCTTCAAGAACAACACGAGTAGATTTTTCAGAGATTTCTGTAGCTTCTCCACCCATGACACCTGCAAGGGCTACTGGTTTATCCGCAACCGTAATCACGAGGTCACTTGTTTCCAACTCACGTTCTTCCCCATCCAAGGTTACCAATTTTTCACCAGCACGCGCTTCACGCACACGGATATCAGTTCCTTCAAAGGTATCCAAGTCAAAGGCATGCATAGGTTGACCAAAGTAAAGCAGAATATAGTTGGTTACATCGACCACGTTATTGATGGGACGGATGCCTTCGTTCATGAGGAGGTTTTGCAACCATTGTGGACTTGGTGCGATGGTCACATTGTCCAAGATACGGGCTGCATAGTAAGGTGCCTTATCAGTGTCAATGCTGACAGAAAGAGCATCTGCTACAGCTTGGTCCGTTTCAGTCAACGTAAAGTCTTTGAAATTGACTGCCTTGTCATAGATCGCTGCTACTTCGTGCGCCACCCCACGCATAGAAAGAGCGTCTGCACGGTTTGGAGTGATGGAAAGTTCGATGATTTCATCATCCAAGTCGAGGTAAGAGAAGACTTCTTCTCCTGGAACAGCATTTTCTGGCAAGATTTGGATGCCATCTGCAAATTCTTTTGGTACAACGGAGTCAGAAATCCCCAATTCACCAAGTGAACAGATCATTCCGAGTGACTCTAAGCCACGGATTTTCCCTTTTTTAATCTTGTAGTTATCCGCGATACGGGCACCCGGAAGAGCCACCATGACCTTGATGCCTGCACGCACATTTGGCGCTCCACAGACGATCTGACGGGCTTCTTCTTCACCCACATTGACTTGGCAGACATGAAGATGTGTTTCGGGTACATCTTCACAAGACAAGACTTCTCCGACGACAATTTTTGAGAGACCAGCAGCAGGTGATTCCACACCTTCTACTTCGATCCCTGTGGTTGACATTTTTTCAGCCAACTCTTGTGATGGTACATCAATGTCCACCAATTCTTTTAACCATTTATAACTAACTAACATATGTAAGATACCAAGGGCCATGTAGAAATCTAGATGACTTTCCTAGATTTCCTTAAGCCCTAGTTTAGATCCTTTCATTTTGTGTTTTCCAGCTCGAGGCTGGCTTAGGTAGGTCTAGTAACCTCCCCTTCTCTAGAATAGAAGTTTCTTGTTCCTTCTAGATCAATTTCTTTCTCAACAACCAGTCTGTATCCACGGTATCTCCGGTTATATACTGGTGTTCACTAAATCGTTCAAATCCAAAGCGGTAGTAAAAATCTTGCGCCTTAAAATTGCGTTCCCAGACACCTAGCCAGGCCCACTCAAAGCCCCGGCTCTTCGCTTGATCCAGCGCAAAGGTAAACATTTCCTTACCGAAACCAACCCCATGAAATTCCTTTTTGACATAGATCCGTTGAATCTCAAAGGACTTGTCCATCTCTACCGGCTCCGTCTGCGCTTGCCCCCAGTTGATCTTGAGAAAACCACAGATTTCCTGTTCTTCATTGAGGACAAAATAGGTTTCGGATTCTGGATCCAGCAGATCCTTCTCGATTTGCTCCAAAGAGAGCACCGTGGAAAAGTAGTCTTCCAAATCTTTCTCAACAATATAGGGACCAAAGGTATCCCCGTAGGTTTCCACCTCTAATTCCCTTAAAATTTGAAATTCATTCGGCTTAACTTTTA
>OHAI01002871.1_pt1 | contig 12208 bp, 9 predicted proteins | sample 1577091 | NCBI WGS metagenome assembly OHAI01 (sample SAMEA3541548, study PRJEB24748) | human gut metagenome | biome: human gut; feature: human-associated habitat; material: faeces | place: China | collected 2012
GTTCAGCATAGGTGCAAGGCAGGCGTTCTCATGCGGTGCGCCGGGCTGCTTTTCCGGTGCAGGGGCCGCCGGGGCGGCGGGCGCCTTGCCGGTCTGCATGGCGGCAATGGCGGCCTCGATCTCGGCGCGAGAGGCACCCTTCTCCGCCATGGCGCGGGCGACCTCGAGCATCTCCCTGGTGATGTGCGGGATAATTAAGGTCTCGGAGCGCTCCTCGCCCCGGCGCTTATTCGGGTTTTGTTGAATTGGCAAGGCGCTGCTCCTCCTCTCTCATAAAGCGGATGCGTTCGGTGCGGTGGCTGATGAGGTCGAGCCATTCGGGGATGGAACTGACGATCAGCAGCGCACAGCAGGCCGCGCACTCATACGGGCTGAACACGCGGAACACATAGGTCATGATGCCCAGCGCCGCGCCGTAGATGATGCGGCTCATGCGGCGGTCCGGCATCGTGACCGGCTCACAGATCAGGAACAGGCCGGTGAACAGTGCCGTGCCGGACAGGACGACATATTTTTCCAGATAGAAGCGCTGGCGGATATATTCCCACGGCAGGCTGAAGGTCGGCAGCTCGTTCAGATTCGGGAAGAACCACGGCAGGCCGATGACAAAGATAAAGAACGGAATAACGACAGAAAGCTTGATGCGCCCGCGCACAAGCAGGAACAGCCCGCAGGCCATCACGACCAGCGCTGCGCTGGTGCCCATGGCGGCGGAGACGTTGCCGGTCAGCAGGTTCATCGTGCTGGCACTGGGCAGACCGCCATCCAGCAGAGTGGCGTTCATGCCCTCGACGAGAGTGGTGTTCACGCTGCCGAACAACGGCAGCTGCGTGCCGGGAATGGGGTACGAAAAGACGTCCTGCGGCCACGAGATACCGGCCACGACGACGCCGACGGCGGCGGGATGGAACGGATAGTGGCCCTCGCCGCCGAACGCCTCCTTGACGAGCACGGCGACGATGACGGCGGAAATGACGATGGGATACGAGATGCTGGCAGGCATCAGCAGCACGATGAGCGCGGCAAAGCACTCACTGGACGGCTCATGGGACTGGTAGCCCGTGCCGTGCAGCGGGGCCAAGGCACAGTCGCACAGGTAGGCGGTCAGCAGTGCGGCCAGCAGCAAAAGCACCGGGCGCGCACCGTAGTAATACCACGACATGCCGATCAGCGGGACTGTGCACCACAGCAGGTCACTGTAGTAGCTGTAGTTCGCGCTGCGTTCAACTTTTTTACGATTGGGCATAGGGAAAAAGCTCCTTTACTTGCTGTGCAGGACGTTTACCACAGCGGCAGGATCCATGGCATGGAACAGCGAGCTTCCGGCCACGAGCCAGTCGACCCCGGCAGCGATGCACAGGGGGCCGGTCTCGGTGTTGATGCCGCCGTCCACCTCGATCAGGGTATCACAGCCGCGGCGGGTGCGTTCGGCACAGATGGCGGCAATGCGCGTGGGGGTGGTGGGGATGAACTTCTGCCCGCCGAAACCGGGCTCCACGCTCATGACCAGGATCAGATCGACAACGCACAGATACGGGAAAACAGCTTCCACCGGCGTGCCGGGGCGGATGCTGATGCCGACCTGGCAGCCCGCAGCGCGGATAGCGGCGATGACCTCCTCTGCCGTGTCCGGCACAGCTTCGAGGTGGAAGGTGATGAGGCTGGCCCCTGCCCTGGCAAAGTCGGCGGCGTAGCGGGCAGGGTCACTGATCATCAGGTGGACGTCGTAGTAGACGTCGGGCATAGCGGCATGCAGGCATTTCAGCACCGGCGCGCCGTAGCTGATATTGGGTACAAAGTGCCCGTCCATCACGTCAAAGTGCATCAGGTCGACACCGGCCTCCAACAGGCGGGTGCAGTCATACTTCAGGTTGGCAAAATCAGCCGACAGGATCGATGCGGCAATTTTCGTCATAATGTATATACTCCCTTGATAGTCCCTCTTTGTTGTACGTAGTATGTGCAGTGCGCACATATAAGACTATTATAGCCCATTGCGCCCCAAAAAGCAAGAAGCCCGCAGACCGGGTGTCCCGGTTTGCGGGCTGGGGCAAAAGGGCTTCCCCTGAGGGGGAAGCTGTCGCCGCAGGTGACTGATGAGGGGAGAGCTTACGGAGAAAGCCCGTAAACGGGCGGCTGGCGCAGGCTTGCCCCTCATCCGGCCTCGGGCGGGGCCTCGGCCGCCTTCCCCCTCAGGGGAAGGCTTATTTCTTTTCACTGTGCCAATGATGCACAGTCTGCAGCTGGAACTCAAAGTCGCGGGCATCCTTGGCAAGCTGGCTCGAGAGGATGATACCCGAGATAAACAGCAGCAGCGCCGCCACCAGCACAAAGCAGCAGACGATCAAAGTCGGGAAGCGCGGCACAAGGCCGGTCCGGAAATACTCGCCCAGCACCGGGATCATAAAGCCGATGCCGAACACGGCCAGAATCGCGGCCAGAATGCCGAAAAAGCTGAACGGGCGGTAGTTCTTGAACAGCCGCGCAATCGTGCCCAATACTTTAAAGCCGTCGGAGTAGGTGTTCAGCTTGCTCTCCGACCCTTCCGGACGGTCACGGTAGTCAATGACAACGTTCTCGACCTGCATATTGCGCTGCAGGGCGTGGATCGTCATCTCGGTCTCGATCTCAAACCCGCGGGACAGCACGGGATAGGTCTTGACGAACTGGTAGCTGAACGCGCGGTAGCCAGTCATAATGTCTTTGATCTTGCCGCCAAACAGATGATTTGTGCAGAACCGCACCAGATCGTTGCCGAAGTTGTGGAACGGGCGCTTGTTCTGGGTGTAGTAGGTGCTGGACAGGCGGTCACCGACGACCATGTCGGCCTGGCGCCCGGTCACGGCAGCGACCATCTCGGGCGCGGCCTCCGCGGGGTAGGTGTCGTCGCCGTCCACAAGAATATACGCCTCTGCGTCGATCTCGCGGAACATGCGGCGCATGACATTGCCCTTGCCCTGCTGGTACTCATGGCGGACAACGGCCCCGGCTCCGGCGGCCAGCTCGGCAGTGCCGTCGGTGGAATTGTTGTCGTAGACGTAGACGGTGGCGTCGGGCAGGACGCGGCGGAAATCCGAGACGACCTTCTCGACAGTCTTGGACTCGTTGTAGCAGGGGATCAGAACGGCGATTTTATCCATAATAACAGGACCTCCGGGCGGATTTTACATCCAAAATTGAACAAGGCGGCTGACGGTGTAGTAAAGGGAAGGATTCATGCCCTGCAGATACGGCTCCATGGCGAAGAGCGTGCAGAAGCGGTAGACGGCGGTATATGCCACAGCGGCGGCCATGACGGTGCGCAGTGCGGGCAGCGCCGCAGCGGCAGTGCCCTCCCCCAGCGCTGCGCGGCGGGAGAGCGCGCCCTCGGCGCAGAACCAGCACAGCGCCGCACCAAGCAGCAGCACGGGGCTGTAATCCATTAGATAACGGTAGAGCACCCCGGCCATCTCGCAGTCAACGACGGTCATGACGACCATGGCGGCCAGGCTGCCGTAGACCACACAGGCGGCGACACGGCGGCGGTGCAGACAGCGGCGGAACGCGGGAAGCAGCGGCAGCGCCAGCACCCACAGGTACGGCGTGGCGGCCAGAATGCCGCCCGTGAACTTCTCGCTGATCGTGCGGATGACGGCGTTCGTCTGGACGTCGGTCTCCCGCAGGAACGGGAAAACACCCTGCCAGCTGGGCAGCTCGAACAGACTCGTGAACACAGCCGGGCCGATGCGCACGGCGTTGAAGCCGCGCTGGGTCATATCGTTGCCGGTCAGGTTGTAGTTGGCGCCAAAGTCAAAGGGCGAGCCGAACCGCGCAGCGTTGTACCACATGAGCCCGGCAGCGACCAGCACCACCGGCAGCAGAAACGCGGCGGCCTCCCCTGCCCCGGCGCGGCTGCGCAGCCGCTTCTGCCCGATATACCGCGGCCAGAAGATGGGCACGGCCAAAAACGCAAACAGCTCCATCTGGGGGCGGCACCCGGCGACGAGCGCCACGCAGAGGCTGCCGAAGACGAGCTTGACGATCAGCGCACCGCGCTTTTCCACCGGCGTGCTGGCGGCGGAGAGCCAGAGCCAAAGCCCCAGCATCAGCAGCGCCGCACCGCAGAGGATGGCATATTCATAAATGTAGGGGCGCAGCAACAGATAGTAGAACTGACTGCCCAGCGCTACGGCGGCCACGGCCAGCAGGTACGCTGCGGCGGACGCCTGCGGGAACCACCGGCGCACGGCCTGCCCGACGACGCCGAAGCAGGCGGCGAGGAAGATCAGCCCCAGCAGGACCATGCAGGGCGCATAGGCCAGGTTCTGGATGCCGGTCAGTGCCTCAAACGGCAGCTGGAACAAAAGACACGGTACAATGCCAAAATAGACGTAGTAGCGCCCATTGTAAAAGGCGTGGTCCCAGTGGATGTCGTTGATTTGCGCGGCGTCGCGCGCCCCGGCATCGTAGGGGTTGTCCAGCGCCAGCAGCTCGGCGGGCGGGTCGGCCTCCAGGTCAAGGCGCCCGTTCAGCAGGCTGTGCGCCAGCGCGCCGTACTGCTGGTAGACGAAGCTGACCGTGCTCTCCCCGTCCCAGAACGCGGTGTTGTAATCTTTTGTGGCAAGGCCGGTGTTGCTCGGCTCCCAGAACGGGATGACCACGACGAAGGCAGCCAGCACAAGGCCCAGCACGGCGGCTGCGGCGCGGTCACAGACGTTGCCCGCCAGCCAGCGGCGGTGCCACAGCCCGCTGGCCGGGCGCAGGCCGTAGACGGCCAGCAGCGCCAGAAATACCGCGCAGAAGCGCAAAATCGAGAAATCCAGCGCGCGCGGCGCGTTGGCCGTGATGCCGCGGAAGGTCAGCGCCACTGGGAACTGCGCGTAGGTGGAGCTGTACCCGGCAGCGGTCAGCGTCAGCATCCCGACGGAGCCGGTCAGGTCTAGGCTGATGACCTGGGTGCGCGGGGCCTGCAGCCCCACCTGCCAGCTGCCGAAGCGGGTCAGCTCGGTGTTGGCGGCGTCGGTGCCCTCAATGGTGAAGATCACGGCGCTGTCGGCGTGGAGCGGCTCGGTGTCGTCGCTGACCAGACCGTCAAACCGCAGGTTGTAGATGGGCTGGTCAATGTCGAGGAACCGCAGATAGGTGCGGCCCTCGTCAAGCGAGATCGTGCCGACGCCGCGCCCGACGTTGATGTTGTCGTCAAGGTAATCGACGAGCTGAAACGGCGTGTAGCTGTGGGTGTTGAAGTAGGCCACATTGCCGACGAACACCTCCAGCCCCAGCGCCGTGACGGCCAGCAGCGGGACGACGGCCTTTAACCCTTTGCGCCCGAGGCTGCGCAGCCCGGCGGTGACAAGTCCCGCCCAGCCGGTCATGGCGGTGAGGGCGACGAGCCGGAACGCGTGGAACCCGACGGTCAGCCCGGGGCGGTGGTAGGCGCACAGAGCGAACACCCAGACGGCCAGCCAGAGCCAGGCGGCCCAGGCAGCGTCGCGGCGGGAAACCCTGCGGTGGGATACTACCGCAGGAACCACACCGAAGATGCCGGAGACGAGCACGGTGAGGAGCAGGGTGATTATAATAAACATAAGAATAATGCTCCTCCTTTTGTGGGATGGGTGATGTGGCAGCGGGAAATGGCCAGAGCCCTTCCGGTCATCGCTGGCGCTCGACCACCTCCCCTGAAGGGGGAGGCTTTTTTCGGGCGTACGCCCGTGAAAGGCGCCCCACAGGGTGGGGAGCTGGCCGAGCTTGCGAGGCCTGAAGGGCCTTACCCTGCGGGAGCTGCCGCTTCACTGCTTTGCATACTTCTCCATCTCGTGCAGCCAGAAATTGGCGATGCGGTTCCAGCTGTACTTTTCCAGCACTGCATCAAGGGTGGCAACAGGCTATATGGCTAGTGCAGCGGTTCCATCGGTGAAGTTGTTGCAGAGTCTATATTTTTTGTTTGGGTTCGATATGAGCTGGATTACAAAGCTGAACCAGAAAACAGCTAAGTGCGAAAAATGTAATAGAAAGTTCACGATGTGTGAAACCGAAGTGAATATAGGAGTGATTCTGTGTAAAATAGTACCACACAAAAGGCATACAAGCAACTAAGCATAAAGGGGAGAAAGCTAAAATATTATGCAAAGTCAAACAATGGCGGTGTAAAGCCAATACGATAGTAACTAAGAAAAGAAGAAGCCAAAGAATTTTCCACGTACGTAAATCGTATGCCTGAAGATTGTTTTTTAGGGTAGCCATATAGGTTATGGTTTGCCCCAGTGTTTCATGAGAAGAACGGAGAATAATGCTGTTATATGCTTCAGAAAAGAGGTTTTCCTGCAAGATGATAGAACCAAGCAACCATTTTTCTGCCCAGAAACCAATATAACCAATGCCCCACGATAAAGAGCAAGTTGTAATTTGGAAAAAACGTTGAGAAGGAGAACTTGTCTCTAACTGTAAATACAGAATGAGGGGGATTCCTAAGGTAACAAGCGGATATGTCAGAAAATCAAAATAACTTGTTGCCATGCCAAGTGATAAGAAAAACAACCAATTAAATTTATTTATTATATTTGTATGGCGTAGAAGAACAACACAGCCAATAGCCATAATGAGAAAACACGGAGTATATTGAAGGCAGATGCCTGTAGCTATCGGGGTTAAAGAGCAGAACATTAGTGCCAGAGGAAAAAGAAGGTGAGTTAATGAATGACAGGATAACAGATGAGCAATCCATAACATTAAGAAAAGCTGAACAAGCGTATTCAAGCGTAAGATATCTTTGTAATCCAGCAACAGAAGAAGTGGTCTCAAAATGGCCAACTGACCCTGCCAATAACGATCATATGGGCCGTGGGCAGATTCGTTGGTTGCACTGAGTGAAGAAATTAGCTTTCGATAAGACCAATTTTCATCTCCCTCTGGTGGAAGGACGGAATAAATGGCGGCAGCCTTCACAAAAGGACTTTCATTTCCATCATAGATAGCTTCGGATAAAATAGTTGCTTCTGTTAAGTAATCCAAATGCGTAGCTAAATCATCCTTTACGAGGGCAACAGAACCGTTATAAAAAACATCAGGTGTGCTCTCTAAGTGACTGCGCATACGATTGGTGGGCAGGCAGAACGCAATAACTAAGAACAAATAGCCTAAAACAGCCCCCAAAAGCAGCCAAATAACAGTGATACCGACTTTGCACTTGAATGTAAGTGAAGTCCCTTTGGATGGGGGAGAAATAAATTTCATAGGAGTTCTCCTAGTTTATGGTTTATGCTGTTACTGATTCGCGTACTTCTCCATCTCGTGCAGCCAGAACGCGGCGGTCTTGTCCCAGCTGTACTTTTTCAGGACCTCGTCGGGCGCGGCCACGGGCTGGGCGGCCAGCGCGTCAAGATCCACATCATAATCATACGGGTCAAAATACCGCGCCGTATCGCCGTACAGCTCGGGCAGGCAGGTGGCGTTGGCCAGCGCGACCGGCGCGCCCAGGGCCAGCGCCTCCAGCGGCGGGATGCCAAAGCCCTCGAACACGGCGGGGTGCAAAAACAGCTTGCAGTGCTTCATCAGCGCGGCGTTCTCTGCATCGGACACATAGCCCGGGTAGAACACATTGTGGGTGTCCTTCGCCTCGGCGTCGTCGCCAAAGGCACGCAGGTCCTTGCCGCCCGCGACGACAAACGTCTTGTCGGGGCTGCGGCGGGCGACCTCTCGGATCCACTTGAAGTTTTTATGCTTTGCCAGACTGCCGAGGGCGTAGAAGTACTCCCCTTTTTTGACGCCGGGCATTTTGTCAAAAATGCTCTCGTCGGGGGTGACGTTCTTCATGTGCTCCCAGCCGTTGTAGGTGATGCCGATCTTGTCCAGCGGGATGCCGAGCTTCTCGCTGATGAGGTGCCGCTGGTTGTCGCTGACCGTGAACATCCGCTGGGCGAACCATTTGGTGGACAGGCAGTGTACCCAGAACTTGAAGCGGAAAAAGCCCTTGTCGGTATCCAGGACCAGCGGGCGGATGTCGTGCAGCACCACGACGCTGCGGCGGGTCAGCAGCATATCGCTGGCAAGGCCCACGTAAAACGCATGGGTGCGGCGCAGGTAGGCGGGCAGCACGGCCAGATTGTAAAAATACGGGATGGACTTGAGCGGCACCAGCCGGATGTTTTTCAGCTCCGGCAGATGGATGGGCCGACCGTCGTCGCGGTAGGCAATGCGGACGTCCAGGCCGGTGCCCTCGATCAGCTTGTCCAGCCGGACGACATTCTCATAGACATAGCGCGGGATGCCGGTGATATTGTCACACAGTACCGTGCCGTTGATGACGATAGGGTTCAATCCAGTTCCTCCTTCTCCCAGTGGGAGCAGTCGAGCAGCTCCTGCTGCCAGTCGGCCATGCGGCGCAGGCAGTATTCCTTCAGCTCGCGCTCAAAGCGTTCCTCGCTGAAGGAGCGGCTGTGCTCACGGATTTCCTCTTTGGAACAGGCCACGCCGTCGCGCTCAAACCGTTCGATGCAGTCGGCCAGGCTCTCGACGGTCTGCTCTTTAAACCAGTAGCCGGTCTTGCCGGGCAGCACGCTCTCGCACGCGCCGCCGCGGCCAAAGGCCAGCACCGGCGTGCCCGCGCTCTGGGCCTCGACGGGGGTGATGCCAAAGTCTTCTTCACCCGGGAAAAGGAAGCCCTTCGCGCGCAGGTAGTAGCTGCGCACTTCTTCGTCGGACAGACCGCCGCCCTTGAACTCGACGGTCGGCCCGGCCATGGCCCTGAGCTTGTCCAGCTCTCCCCCGCCGCCGATGACGACGAGGCGCTTGTTAAGGCGCGTGCAGGCCTGCACGGCCAGATCCACGCGCTTGTACCAGGTCAGACGGCCCACGGTCAGGTAGAAGTCCTCCTTTTCGACAAAAGGCGACTCGTTGATGTGGCAGCAGGGGTAAATGACATCGCTGTCACGCCGATAATATTTTTTGATGCGCTGGGCGATATAATGCGAGTTGGCGATGAAATAATCCACGCGGTCCGCGGCGCACTTGTCCCAGATGCGCATTTTGTGCATCTGGCCGGGCATGACGAGCTTCGCCAGCCAGTTGGCGTTGGCGCGGTAGGTGTAGTAAAAATCCCACACATAACGGATCGGCGTGTGGCAGTAGCAGATGTGTACGGCATCCGGGCGGGTGATGACGCCTTTGGAACAGGAGGAGGACGACGACAGCACCAGATCGTACTCGGTCAGGTCGAACGCCTCAAACGCGCGGGGCATCAGCGGCAGCATGGCCTTGTACAGCCTGTTGGAGAAGGGCACCTTCTGGAACCAGCTCGTGCGGATGTCATAGCTTTTAAAGTGCTCGGGCATGTTGTTGGGGTCGTACACAAGGGTGTAGATGACGGCATCGGGGAAAACGCGCTTCATGGCGTCCACAACGCGGTCCCCGCCGGCGTAGCCGACAAGCCAGTCGTGAACGATGGCGACCTTGGGCTCCTTTTTGCTCATTACAGACACTCCCGTCCGGTAACGCACAGGGCGTTATTGTAGTTTTTCGTCGTTGACCATCTTGCCGCCGAACACGGTGCGGAAGATGATCTTGATGTCCAGCGCCACGGTCCAGTTTTCGATGTACCAGATGTCGTAGCGGATGCGCTCGGCAATGTCGGTATCGCCGCGCAGGCCGTGGATCTGCGCCCAGCCCGTGCAGCCGGGGCGGACCTGCTGGCGCACAAGGTAGCGCGGGATCTCCTCTTTAAAATGCTCCACATGGTAGGGCACCTCGGGCCGCGGCCCGACGAGGGACATATCCCCTTTCAGCACGTTGAAGAACTGGGGCAGCTCGTCCAGGCTGAACTTGCGGATAAAGCTGCCGAAGTGGGTCTTGCGCGGGTCATAGTCGGTGGACCAGCCGGTCTCCTGCTGCACATTGACCCGCATCGAGCGGAACTTGTACATCATGAAGGGCTTTTTGTTCAGGCCGATGCGCTCCTGCCTGAAGATGACCGGCCCGGGGCTGGACAGCTTGACGCCGATGGCCGTGACCAGCATGACCGGGCTGGTCAGAATGATCAGGATCAGGCTGCCGATAATATCAAGCCCGCGCTTGACAGCGGCGTTGAGCAGATTGTCAAACGGCGTCTGCCGCACATTGATGAGCTTGCACTCGTCCAGCACGTCAATGGTGGGCCGGGCGGGCAGATAGTCGCTGTAGAACGGTACCATCGTGATGCGCACGCCGTTTTTGTCGCAGGCGGCAAAAACGTGGGGCAGCAATTCGATCTCGTCAGCCTCCAGCGCTACGACGACCTCGTCGACAGCAACCTCGTCGAGCCGGGCGGACAGCGCATCATAGCTGCCCATGTAGCGCACACCAAGACCCGGTTCTTCGATTCCGGCCAGATAGCCGTCCACGACAAAGCCGTAGTAGGGGTTGTGCTCGAGCGCGCGCAGATAGAGCGCGGCGGATTTACCGCCGCCCACCAGCAGGATATGACGCAGACCCAGCCCCTTGCGTCGGCGGGCGCGGTCTACCCAGCGCAGGACCATACGCTCGATCACGACGCCTGCCGTGCCGAGGATGTAGAACAGCGCCAGTACGATACGGGAGTAGTCGTCCAGGTGCATCAGATACAAAGCACCAATGAAGATCAGCAGTCCCGCCGCGTTGATGACGGCAATCTTGGTGCAGCGCTCGGCCAGGCCGCGCAGCCGCGTGGTGCTGTAGATACCGGCGACCCAGTAGATGAGCACGAGCACCAGCGACGTGGCCAGCCCGGCAATGATGTTGCGCGGGTCCCGGGCCACGGCCAGCGCAGGCCCTGCGCCGCCCGGCTCAAAGTAGCGGACGTAATTGAAACGGATATAGTTGGCAAGCAAAAAGCCGATGAAAAGCAGTGCCGCGTCCGCCAGCACATACAAAAGGCTTTTGAAGCGTTGGTTCTTTTCCAGCAAGAGGTGATGCCCTCCCTACGGTGATAGATTTAAACAATCTATTTTAGCATATTTACGCCGGTATTGCAAATCAGCGGTAAAGCTCCTGCAGCTGATCCAGCGTTTTCTTCATTTCGGCGCGGACCTCCGGCGGGCCGGAGACGACGACGCCGGTGCCGAACCCGGCCACCCAGCCGAAGAACTGCGGGCTGACCTGAATCTCGGCGGTCATCGTAAAGTGCTCGCCGTCGGCGCAGGGCGTCAGGATCGGCGCGGTGCCGAACCGGTCGATCATCGCCCCGGCAAAGCGGTTCTCGCATTGCAGCGTTACCCGCTTGAGCGGGCCGTTGAACATGCCGAACATCTGCTGCATATACGTATTGACGTCGAAATTGGCGTATTCCCCGGCACCCTCGCGGGTCGTGTCGGGCAGCTGGTGAACGTTCTGCATCTTGTCGACGCGGTAGTGCTTGAGCCGCCCCTCGGTGTAGGCGATCAGATAATAGTTGCCGTTCTCCCACACGAGCACCCACGGGCTGACGCGGTAGAGCTGGCCGTCGTGGCGCGGGACCATCCGCTTTTGCAGGTTCCAGTCGCAGTATTTGAAGGTGACCTGCTCCCCTGCCGTGATGGCGGCGTGCAGCGCATCGACGGTGTACAGGATTTTCTCGTCGGTGCTCTTGATACGCCCGCTGACCAGTACCTTACGGTCCAGCTCCTCCTGCCGGTATGTGGAGGTGAACTGGCCGAGCTTGTCGATCAGGATTTTGGATTTGCGCGCCGTGATGAATTTGCTGGCGTAGACGGCATCGACGAGCAGCTTGAGCTCGGCAAGCTCAAACGGAGCCTCGGTCATATAGTAACCGCCGCCGCGCCCGCGCTGCTGCACGATCTCATATTTGGTGTCGGGCAGGTTGTTTAAGGTGTTCAGGTCATCGTAGACGCTTTTGCGCTCGGCGACGACGCCGTGCTCCTGCAATTTTTCCACCAGCTGGGGAACACTCAAGGGGTGCTTCTCGTCGGTTTCCCGGGCGAGGATCTCCAAAAGAACAAGCAGTTTGCGTTTCTGGCCTTCTTTGCGCGACATAAAAGCGGCTCCTTTCCTGAGTCTGGCAGATATAGTCCTATTATACACCCTATAGGGGCGGGTGGCAAGACCGGGAACGGCTGCCTCCCGGGAGGTTGTTCTTTCTTTTGCCAACAAAAGAAAGAACCAAAGAAAATTGCCGCTGTTTCGACGCAGCGGACCCGCGACTTGGAGGCTGCACGCCCCCAAGACCCCCAAAGCGGAAGTCGGAAGGGGCGGGGGCTAAACGAAAGCAGTATTACTTTTC
>OHAI01002882.1_pt1 | contig 12177 bp, 12 predicted proteins | sample 1577091 | NCBI WGS metagenome assembly OHAI01 (sample SAMEA3541548, study PRJEB24748) | human gut metagenome | biome: human gut; feature: human-associated habitat; material: faeces | place: China | collected 2012
TAAATGCAAATGCCCCACCGGGATGAATTTCTCGGTAAGGGCATTTTTTGTTTGATAGTTCGGAAATACAGGGAAGCGGGATGCATAGCTGGTGCCAGGAAGAACAATCCGAACATCCGGCAAAAAAATTTCAAAGAATTTCGCCAAACTTCGGAAAAACAGATTTCCCGGCTGCATAGCTGACAGGAAGGACAAGAGCCTTTCGGAAATGGAGGTGCTGCAGATGCAGAATGCGATGCGTGTAGACGTAATGCCCCAGGAAGATGAAATCCCGGATGAGGAACTCATCGACACGCTGATTGCCATAAGCGTGGTGGCAAAGAGACTGGCAATGAAGCTAAGAAAAATCAAAGACGAAGGAGACAAACAGAATGAACCACATGAATGAAATCTTACAGCTGCTCGACAACATCATCGTATGTGGCGAGAGCATGGCAAAGATCGGCAGGCTCCTCAAGGAGTTCATCCCCGAATTTGCAGAGGCGATCCCTCAGAAGACCAAAGCAGAACAGGTCATCGAAGCCGACACTGCTCCGGCTGCCCTTCCCGAAAAGAAGGAAGAACCTGCTGCCAAGACCTACACCTTTGCCGATGTCCGCAAGGCATTCTCCGCAAAGAGCCATGCCGGATACACCGCACAGGTCAAGGAACTCATCGGTAAGTATGGTGCTGACCGTCTTTCCGACGTGAAGGAGGAAGATTACCCGGCTCTTATGGCAGACCTGGAGGTGATCGGATGAGCAAACACGCTTTCCTCTCACCATCAGCTTCCCACCGCTGGCTGAACTGCCCGCCATCCGCAAAGCTGTGTGCGGAGGTTCCGGATCAGTCCAGTTCCTACGCACAGCAAGGTACCTGTGCCCATGAACTCTGTGCCTACCTTGTAGAAAAGGCTCTCGGCAGGGATGTCAAAGACCCGACTGAGAACCTGGACTACTACGATTCCGAAATGCAGCAGTGCGCGGAAGGCTACGCATTTGTCATGGAGGAATATGAAAAGGCGAAGCAGACCTGCCCCGACCCGGAAGTCCTCATCGAACAGAAAGTGGACTTCTCCAAATGGGTAGAAGGCGGTACCGGCACTGCCGACTGCATCATCCTAGCGGACGGAACTGCTGAGATTATCGACTACAAGCACGGGCTTGGGGTCCTTGTTTCCGCTGAATCCGAAGAGTTCGGCGGCAATCCGCAGCTGATGTGCTACTGCCTCGGTATCCTCACCATGTTTGATGGCATCTACGACATCGACACCGTGAAGATGGTGATCTACCAGCCTCGCCGTGAGAATGTCAGCATCCATACCATGACAAAGGACGAACTCCTGAAATGGGCAGAGGACACCCTCGCTCCCACCGCTCTACTGGCTATGGAGGGAAAAGGTGAATTTGCTGCCGGAGACCACTGCCAGTTCTGCAAAGTGAAAGCCACTTGCAGAAAGAGAGCCGAGTACAACCTGGAACTTGCCCGGTACGATTTTCAGATGCCGGATACCCTGGAAGACCATGAGATTGATGCCATCCTCATGAAGGTGGATCAGCTGGCGTCCTGGGCAGCCGACGTCAAAGAATACGCACTCAACCAGGCTCTGCAGGGAACGGACTACGGTCACTTCAAAGTGGTCGAAGGACGGAGCAACCGCAAATACACCGATGAAGACCAGGTCGCAAAGACCGTCACCGATGCAGGCTATGACCCTTATGACAGATCGGTCAAGGGCATCACCGCCATGACCAAACTCCTGGGCAAGAAGAAATTCGATGAACTGCTTGGCAGCCTGACCTTCAAGCCCCAGGGCAAACCGACATTAGTACCCAAGTCGGACAAGCGTCCGGCAATGAAAAATTCCGCACAAGAAGATTTTAAAGAGTAAAGGAGAACAAAAATTATGGCAAAGTACATGAATCCCACTAAAGTTATCACTGGTCCTAACACCACCTTCAGCTACCTCAACTGCTGGGACCCCAAGGCAATCCAGGGCGGCACTCCTAAGTTCAGTGTTTCCCTCATCATCCCCAAGTCTGATGTGAAGACCATCGAGAAGATCAAGGCCGCTATCCAGGCAGCCTATGAGGAAGGGCAGTCCAAGCTGAAGGGCAACGGCAAGTCCGTACCCGCACTGTCCACCCTCAAGACCCCGCTGCGTGACGGTGACCTTGAGCGTCCCGATGACGAAGCCTACAAGAACAGCTACTTCATCAACGCCAACTCCGGCACTGCTCCCGGCATTGTGGATGCTGACCGCAATCCCATCATCGATCGCTCCGAGATGTATTCCGGCGTGAAAGGTCGCGCCTCCATCAACCTGTATGCCTACAATGTCAACGGAAACCGTGGTATCGCCTGCGGTCTGAACAACCTTCAGAAGATTTCCGATGGCACTCCTCTCGGCGGCAAGTCCCGTGCAGAGGATGATTTCGCAACCGAGGACGATGAGGACTTCCTCAACTGATCGGTACCAGTAAACCAATATCCGGGGCGGTGGCACACACCGCTGCCGCCCCACACTATTAAGGAGGATTTGACCCATGAGTATAATTTACACATCAGAGCAGGTATCCCGTGGCCATGTGGATAAGATCTGTGACCAGATCGCAGATGCAATTGTCACTGACTGCCTCACCCATGACCAGAACAGCCGTGTGGCGGTGGAATGCCTGATTAAAAATAACACCATCATCATCGCCGGAGAGATCACCAGCAGCCATGAGCCGGACTATGCAAAACTGGTCTGCCAGGTCATGGACCGTATCGGCGTTGACAAACTCGGCTATGAGAGACTCGAAGTGAAAGGCATGATCAGCAAGCAGTCTGCTGACATCGCTCTTGGTGTAGACAAAGGCGGTGCCGGCGATCAAGGCATCATGTTTGGCTATGCCACCAATGAAACCCCGGAGATGCTCCCGATTCCTTTTGCGGTTGCGACACGCTTCATCCATCACCTGGAAGGCTTGAACTGCGAAATGTTCAAAGCGGATGCAAAAGCGCAGGTCAGCTACGATTATGAGAGCGGCCGCATCACCACCTTCCTCTGCTCCGTACAGCACAGCGAGGACGCTTCCCTTGAGGACATCCGTGCCATCATTGAGCCTTTGATGATCCTGACCGCTGCGGAGTATGGTCTGAACACAGACTTTGAGAAACTCATCAATCCCACCGGGCGTTTTGTCATCGGCGGTTCCAAGGCTGACTGCGGTGTGACCGGAAGAAAACTCGCCTGTGACACCTACGGCGGTATTGGCAGGATCGGTGGAGGTGCCCTCTCCGGCAAAGACCCTTCCAAAGTTGACCGCTCCGCTGCCTACATGGCACGTAAGATTGCAAGGGATATTGTCCGTGGCGGTTATGCCGATAAGTGCGAAGTCCAGATCGGATATGCAATCGGCAAGGCAGAACCTGTTTCCGTAATGGTAGAAACCTTTGGAACCGGCCGTGTCTGCAACCACCTCCTGCAGGGATACATCCGTTCCAACTATGACCTCACCCCAAAGGGCATCATCGAATACCTCCATCTTTTGAAGGTGGATTACAATGCTGTTTCCTCCGGTGGGCATTTCGGAAAGGAATGGCTGCCTTGGGAGATGGACGAGGAAGAGGCCGAATATCTCTACGGCGAAGAATAGTCTGAATCTGCCGGGGTGTGGATACTCGCACCTCGGTTTTTACTACAGGAGGCAATTATGGACAAAATGAAATCATTATCTATCGACCTTGAGACATTCTCTGATGTCGATCTGAAGAAATGCGGTGTGTACCGTTATGCAGAATCCCCCAACTTTGAAATCCTGCTGTTTGCTTATTCCGAGGACAACGGTCCTGTCCAGGTGGTTGACCTTGCGTGTGGGGAAGAGGTCCCTGATCATATCCTTGCTGCTCTTACTGATGAAGAAATCACGAAATGGGCTTACAATGCATCTTTCGAGCGGGTGTGTCTGTCCTACTGGCTGCGCAAGCATCACCCGGAGCATTTCTGCAGCTACAGCATCCCGGAAGACACCGTTGGATACTATCTCGATCCGTCATCCTGGAAATGCTCCCGCATCTGGGGAGCATATATGGGGCTTCCACTCTCCCTGGAAGGCATCGGTGCAGTGCTGAAGCTGAATGACCAGAAAATGAAAGAGGGAAAAGACCTCATCCGCTATTTCTGTGTGCCGTGCAAACCCACCAAGACCAACGGCGGCCGCACAAGAAACCTGCCGGAGCATGACAGGGAGAAATGGGAAACCTTCAAGTCATATAACAAGCGCGATGTTGAAGTGGAACTCGCAGTAAAGGACAGGCTGACCAAGTATCCTGTCCCAGAGTTCATCTGGGATCAGTATCACCTCGACCAGGAAATCAATGACCGTGGGATAAGAGTGGATATGCAGCTCGTCAGGAATGCCATCAGCATCGATGCCCAGACCAAACACTCGCTCCTCTCCCAAATGCAGAACAGCACCGGGCTGGAGAACCCCAACAGTGTCAGCCAGATGAAAGGGTGGCTTTCCGATAAGGGAATCGAAACAGAATCCCTCGACAAGAAGGCTGTCAAAGAACTTCTGCCGGATGCCGACAGCGATGTGGCCGATGTACTTCGCTGCCGACAGCAGCTTGCCAAGTCATCCGTCAGCAAGTACAAGGCAATGGAGAATATGGTGTGCGCTGACAGCCGAGCCAGAGGATGCTTCATGTTTTATGGTGCAAGCCGCTCCGGCAGATGGGCAGGCCGGGGCATCCAACTGCAGAACCTTCCTCAGAACCACATGGAAGATCTGGAAGAAGCCAGAAACCTCGTCCGTGACGGTAACTTCACCGCCCTGGAGCTTCTCTATGATAATACCCCGCAGGTCCTTTCCGAATTGATCCGGACAGCCTTCGTGCCAAGACCGGGATACAAATACATCGTCAGCGACTTCTCTGCCATCGAGGCACGAGTGCTTTCCTTCCTTGCAGGGGAACAGTGGCGTATGGATGTATTTGCAGAGGGAAAAGACATCTACTGTGCAAGTGCAAGCCAGATGTTTCATGTTCCGGTTGAAAAACACGGCATCAACTCCCATCTTCGCCAGAAGGGGAAAATTGCCGAGTTGGCTCTTGGCTACGGCGGCTCCGTGGGGGCTTTGGAGATGGGATTGCAGGAGGAAGAACTCCAGCCCCTGGTGGATGCATGGCGATCTTCCAATCCCAATATCACGGCATTCTGGTGGGCGATAGACGCAGCTGTCAAACAGGCTGTGATCTATAAGACCGCCGCTGACACACACGGTTTCCATATCTACTACCAGGGTGGTATGCTCTTTATCGATCTCCCATCCGGCAGACGGCTCTCCTATGTTAAGCCCCGTATGGGTGTGAACCAGTTCGGCTCTGAGAGCGTGACCTATGAAGGGACTACCACTGGAAAATGGGGAAGGATCGAAAGCTACGGACCCAAATTCGTGGAGAACATCGTCCAGGCAGTAAGCCGTGATATCCTGGCTTATGCCATGCAGACCCTTTCCCACTGCTTTATCTGCGGTCATGTACATGATGAACTGATCATCGAATGCAGCCCCGATGTATCCCTGGATGCTATCTGCGAACAGATGGGGAGAACCCCTCCCTGGATCAAGGGACTGCTTCTTAGAGCAGACGGGTATGAATGTGATTTTTATAAGAAAGATTAAGCCCATAAAACCACGAAAAGGCATCGGTCAGTTTGATTTGACCGATGCCTTTTGCTTCGCACACTCTATATTTTATTTACTCTTCATCCGGGATAAATGCATATCCAAAGTGACACTGTCCATTACTGATTGCTTCTTTCACATTGGTGCCTGTCTGTCTGAACCAAAGCATAGATGCTCGCATTGTATCTTCTTCTTTTAAGTCCACGATATGGAACCAGATTTTTGCGGTTTCTTCTTCGCCAAATTCTGGAGGGATAATTGCTGCATCACCTGGGCAGGTAGTTTCATCTCTGTTTGAAACAATCTCCTTAATTGTGGCAGAATACTTGATGTCGTTGTATCCTTCACCAATGGCAAAGTACATTTTTACTGTTTCACCAGATCGAATAGCATCGTTATAAAAATTAACCTTCTTCTTATTCATTCCAGTAGAGAGGCTCATGGTACTAAACCATGTTTCGCCATGCTCCTCGATACTTCTCATATACGCTTCCATAGTTTGAGTACCGGTCAAGGGTTCTCCATCCACATCATGAGAAGTACCCAGTTTCATAAAAACATAATCATTAATTGGCTGTGAATCTTCTTTCTGCATAATAATCTCCTTTACACTCCCCACATTTAAAGACTTCTGTAACAGTTCGTTGTATAACTCAGAATCCTTCGCAAGCATATAGATTGTCATCATGTCCGTTAATGCTGTGGACTTTGTAATACCCTTTGTTGCAATAAATTCATCAAAAATTTTCTGTGTTCTTTCATCAGCATACAGTGAAACATATCCAGGTCGTGCCATACTCGTTCCTCCTTTTCAAAATGTACCGCATTGTCTATCGACTTGTTAATAATAAGATACCACACACTTTAATCCATGTCAATGATTTTGTACCGCAAATTCGATGGACTGCACAAGCCGTGATCTGCTTATGCAGTCCATTGTAATCAGAAGTACATTTTCAGTAACGTCTCCAGTGCTTTTTGTGCTTCTGCACGGTAATACTCGGTATCACCGACCTTGTTTGCACTAAAGTTCTGCGTGTCAATCTGGTCAAAATCGGAAATCCCCTCCGGCGCTGTACCAAGAACCTGATTGCGGACACGGTTCGCTGCATCGTGCTTCAGATGCATACGGGTGGCAAACTCTTCTCCCTTGTATCCCATGCCCATGAGGAGCATGGCAAGACAGTGTTTCGGGGACTTGTCCATCATGGCCTCGAACTTAGCCACGATTCTCTGCTGAGCTTCAGAGAGATTTTCTTCTTCAATGAGAATCGAATCTGCTGCCGGAACTTCTGCCAGAGTAAGCCCATTCTCGTCCTGCTGCTCTTCAATGCTGACCTTGGCGATCAGCTTTCTGTCGTACTTGCCTTTGTTAGGACAGTTGATGCAGGATATCCGGTTATCACCGTTCTTCTTCGGACACTCCTTATATGTACCATCCTGCTGGGGAATCATGCACCGACCCTCTGTAGGTGTCGGAAGCAGCTCTCTCTGCCAGGAATTGAACTGGGCTTTTGCCACAGTTTCAAACTCCTTCGGCACTGCTTTCAGCACAGCCTTTACCGACTTCCCGGCTTTCGTGATGGTAACAACGCTCTCTTTGTTGGTCACATTGTTCTTGACATCTTCCTCGTCATAAGGGGTGAATACAAGCACCTCATCAGCCTTCAGCGGTTCTCCGTTGTAGTTTACAGTAACATTCTTCTTTGTCATAGTCTTGTCCTTTCTGACCGAATAAGTCAGAGGGCAAAACAGTGACTGACGTCCTTGGAGATACTGCCCCAGCCGAAAATGAGCGCACTTGACCGGGGGTACTTCCATCACTGATTGCACTCGACCTCTCGGCCTGCAGAAATTTGTGATGAATGTGTACCCCGCCTTCGGACGTCACTCCGGCGGTATTACATTATTTGTGAGCATTGAATGCTCAGATGGCAGCACAGTGATCTGTACAACCAGCTCAGAATTCAAGTCTTGTAATTCTGTGTCTATATGATAAAATGAAATGTGTCATATTAGAATATGACTTCCCATATGACATACCAGAAAAGGAGGCAATATAATGATTACAAATCCTGGTTTTTCTTTTAGTGGTATTTCTGGAACCCATAAAATTGTTCCAGTTAATGAAACGGACCTCCCCTCTTGGGGTGAAAACTATTGCGAGTGCATTGTCTGCACATATGACGGCGAATTGGTGAAGGTCTACGATAACGGTCCTGGATTTAGTTATCTGGATAAATCCGTTGCAATGGAATTTGCTGCAATAGATATCACTGACCGCAATGCTATTCTCCAATTCTGCAATCGATATGGAATGCCAGGTTCTATGCGTCAATTTGGAAACTTTCGTAATGACTACTTGTTTTTCAAGGACGATAAAGACTCTTTTTCAAAAGTAATCCCTCTTGCCAATCGTCAGGAACGAGTTTGGTTGTACACTGTACAAAGAGATATTCTCCAAATGCAAATGACAATTGAACTGAATCAATCAATCCAGGACAGAAACCTTCAGAGAATCATTGAGATTCTTCTATATTTCTGCTTTGACTTACATGGTCTTGATTTTGAAGGATCGCAACGCCATACAGAAACCTTTCAGTTCAACCACTATTTCTATCGATACGCTGAAGAGAATGGCTTTACATTGCATACTCGCCTTGCGGGTCTTTCAATCCATGATCTGATTACTGGTTTTCTTAAAGATATCGAAAACGACTATCACGAAACGGAAATGTATCATTCCTATGGATTTCCTCGAAAAGAGAAATATGTTCAGTTCTATTTTTCGACTTGGCAGCATCTATATGATTTATTCTCCTTTGTTATTGGAAAAGAGAAGGTGTTGGATATCACCCCTTTTGGAGAAGTGATCATGTCAGATTCACTTTCAGGCTATATAAGTACATTCTCCGAAAAGGATGCTGACGGTGTGTTAATGTGCGCCAAAGCAGTTTTTTCCGATATTTTTAAGGAGCATCTCCATTCCGTCTATCCTGAAATGGTGTTCAGCAAAAATGGTGATCCTGAATCATCATGGCGAATACCTTCTTTACTTGATGCAATGTATCTTGAACTCTTCTTCCGTTTTTCTCCGAATTCGAGCGTTAGAAAATGTCAAAATCCAGACTGCCCGAATTACTACACACGAACCAGTAGTAGACCAAAGAAGATATATTGCAGTGAATCCTGTGCGTTGCTTATGGCGAAACGCATGGAACGTGATAGAAAACGGAAAGCCAAGAACAAAGAATCAAAATTGTAAATCCGACATTTTTCCTCCTTTTTCCTTGTATCCAGTTTACTTGCTGTGCTATGATATATTCAAATAGAGCATACTTATCTGTTTTACGCATTTATCATTCTCAGGAGGAATAATTTATGAATATAGAGAATTATGAAATGCTCATCACGAATATTGAAATGCTGATGCGCAAGCAGGGGATAAACCAGGCACGACTTATTGAAGCAACCGGGATTTCTCAACCGCAAATGAGCAAAGGACTTAATCGCACCAATAAAGGACAGCTGACCTTTGAACAGATCTGGAAAATAGCTGATTACTTCAAAGTGTCCATTGATTTCCTTGTTGGAAGAAAACCTGATGTTGCAGAAACAGATCCTATTCCCGCTGCATCTGTATGCCGACAGCTAATGCAGCTTGTTGAGAGTGACATGGTCAGCTATAGAGAAATCGAAGTCGAAGAAGATATGTATACGGAGGAATACTCTCCCGACCCAGGCGATTACCCATATAAATGGAGCAAAGGAAAAAACAAGTACACAGCTTTTTATTTTTCAAACTACATAAACCCGGATACTACGGGTCTTCCAGAACCGATGCTTGATGAGTTACAGTACGACTTTGGGACAAGCGGCAACACCAACAGTACCAATGAAGAGATCAACAGTTTCATTGCTTACTTTTTTAAGCTCTTTGACCTTCTCAAAAAGAATGACCTTCCAAGAGATATTTTTGATACCGCAATCTCTGACCGACTAAAATCTATGGGAAAATAAATAAAAGCCGAGGTAGAAGTCAGCGGATAACCAATTTGGTTATTGCTTAACATCTACCCCGGCTTTGATACTTTGTGATCGGCACGTTCAGGTAAATACTGTATTTATCTTATCGGACTGCACACCTTCGGCAGCCACGTCTTTTTCTTTAGAAATTCAAACTGTACTGTGGAAGTTCCCTTGTATAGAACTCCTTATTCAGTTCTTCCAAGGTCGTATAACCCACAATTTCCTCACCCTTAAATGTGGCCAAGGCTTTCTTTCCATTTATAACTGAAAGTTTGCCCTGTACCATTTTTTGACCGTGGGCGGTATACAGACGGTCTGCATTCTTCTCTTTCTTTTTTTCCATTCATTGTCCTCCATACCTAAAATGGGAATTCATTTCCATTATTATCATCTTCCAAATCATCCTTCATAAAAGAATCTATTGCATACATAACAGCCTTGTTAAGTTTAGGATGCTGCATCCGCTCTTTCACAATGGAAAACAGCGTATCCACCAATGGAGCAATCGGTGTCTCGTCCTTACTGCACACCAGAAACTGACAGCCAACCTGCGGCGTATATGTCCATATTTCTTTGGCATATGCTCCTGCATCATTTAATTTATGAACGCTCTTCTCGATGTCCATGAGATAAAGGGTTGTCCCATTTTTCATTCTAAGGTTATAACAATTCCCACATATAAAAGTCTTGGGACCAAAACTGCGTGAAGTGAATACAACCCTGGTCACTTCATCCGGATATTCGCACTCCCCCTCCTCGTAGAAAGTTTCCAAACTGAATAGAGGATGATCCACATAGCCATTCATATCAGTCTCAAGCCTATTAAGATAATCTGCACTTTCGATATTCCAGTCCAGCTTGTCAGCAATAGTATCTGCCTTCAGCTTATCAAAGAAGTTCACAATATATTGTTCTGTTGGAGTCAGCCCTGTAAGGTTAACAGAAACCAAAGTGTCCAGACTGACTTTGAGAAGCTTCGCGGCGGTAACAATGAATTCCATGCTTGGCTCAGATTTATTCCCTTCCTTCTCCAAACGAGACATATATCCAAGACGAATACCCGCTTCTTTTTCAATCTGTCCAATCTTTACATCTGGATTCTGCCGAAGCAATTCTCGGATATTGGAGAAGCAAAGCGATTTATTGAAATTCTTTGTTGAAGGCTGCAATTCTTCCAACTGTGTCAGCAAATGCGCCCAGGCATTTCTCTCTTTTACAAGTGCCTTATACTTGCTACGGATTTCTTCAACTGAACCATACTGTTCTACAATCTTGGCAGTGGTTTCCTCATCGGCGATGTCCAAACGTTCATCCGCATCCTGAAGATCGGCCAATTCGCTGTTCAGTTCATCAAGGTGTCTATTCACTATATCCATCTTATCAAGGATTTCATCCTGCTGACACATTCCTTCTTTTGCCATGAGAATAAACCCCTGGACTACCTGTTTCTCATCGATGTCGCTCATTTTTGTTTCGCTCAATTTCATAGAGTTACTCTCCTTTCGCATCTATGTGCAATCATTATATCATATTTGCACTATTTGTCAATAGGTGCGAATAATTTATTTTATTTGTTCTATTTTGCAATTCAGTAATTCATTTTACCAGGCATGATAATCTTCTCACGGTTATCGCATGGAATCTTCAAATCTCCCAGCAGACAAGCCTGGAACACTGCTCTCTTACCGAACCTACGCCGGATTTCCTCTATGCAGTCATCCAGTTTCTCTGCTTTCTCTACATGGCGCATATCCGTGAAAAGATCAATCTGTTCCGGCGTTCCCTGGGGGATAAGATTGATGGCTCTTACAGTCACCGCACGGACAGGAGTAGACCAGCGATAATTTGCCAAGAAGATGGCGTGAGCCTTTTTGGCAATCATCATCGGACTTTGGGTTGATAGGCTCAGAGGAGCCTGATACTGTCGGTACCCCAGGTCGTTGCTGCGGATGCTGATCTGAACGCCAGTGGCTTTGAGTTTATGAAGCCGAAGGCGATGCCCAACATCCTGAGACAATTCCAACATCACCTTCCAGACTTCTTCATCATCCAGAAGGTCAGCCACGCAGGTGATACCATGCCCCACTGATTTGATTGGGGAAACAAAGTCCTTGTGCATGACGGGTGTATCGTCCATACCAGCAGCATATCGCCACAGTTGGAGTCCGTTTACCCCCAGGAGCCTTTTAAGAAAGTCTGGATCGGTGGCTGCAATGTCACCAATGGTGTGGATGCCATAGCTGTTGAACTTAGCGGCGGTTGCCCTTCCTACGAATAAGAGGTCAGAAGCAGGCAAATGCCACACCTTCTCCTGAAAGCTGGCCTTTGGAATCTCGGTCACGGCATCCGGCTTTTTCATATCACTGCCCAACTTGGCGAAAATCTTATTATAGGAAACGCCAATGGAAACGGTCAGCCCCAATTCTTCTTTGATCTCCTGCCGAATACTCTCGGCGATCTTCATACCTTCACCGCGCTGACTGCCCTGCTGCTGGAC